>DHCFD07801__coassemble_1079_pt1 | contig 66231 bp, 61 predicted proteins | sample DHCFD07801__metabat2_high_PE_018 | metagenome-assembled genome bin DHCFD07801 | reverse complement strand
GCTTGAACACCATGGTGCAGCCGGCGGCGATCGCGGGGCCGATCTTGCGGGTGGCCATGGCCAGCGGGAAGTTCCAGGGGGTCACGAGGATGCAGGGGCCCACGGGCTCGTGCGTGACCATGAGCCGGGTCTTGCCGTCGGGGGAGCGGCGGGCGTCGCCCCGGATGCGGCAGGCCTCCTCGGAGAACCAGCGGAAGAACTCGGCGCCGTAGGCCACCTCGCCGCGGGCGTCGCCGAGCGGCTTGCCCATCTCGGTGGTCATGAGCAGGGCGAGCTCCTCGGTGCGCTCCACCAGCAACTCGTGGGCGCGGCGGAGGATCTCGGCCCGTTCGCGTGCGGGGACGGCCGCCCACCCGGGCTGGACGCGTCCGGCGGTCTCGATCGCGGCGTCGGCGTCGGCGGTGCCGCCGTCGGCGATGGTGGCGACGGACTGCCCGGTGGCGGGGTTGACCACGGGGAAGGTCTTCCCGTCGGCGGCGTCGCGCCACGCGCCGTCGACGTGGATGCCGGTGCCGAGGGCGGCGATGATGTCGGCGACGGAGCGGGTCATGGGTGCCTCCTGGGGTCGGGTGTCGGGTCGGGGTCGAGGAGCTCGAACAGGTGCCGGCCCATGCGCGAGCCGGTGCGGGGGTCGGCGCCGGCGAGGTGCTCGACCTGGGTGGCGCACGAGAAGCCGTCGGTGAGCACGGGGGCGTCCGGGTCGGTGCGCAGGGCGGGGGCGAGGGCCTGTTCGGCGACGGCGGCGGTGACCACCTCGTGGCCGGCGGTGAACCCGAAGTCCCCGGCGACGCCGCAGCAGCCGGTGGCCTCGCGGACCGACCCCACGCCGAGCGCGGTGAGCGTCGCGCGCTGGACCCGGTTGCCGAAGGTCGCGTACTCGTGGCAGTGGGTCTGGACGGTGACGCGGTCCGGGGCGGCGCCGCCGGGCCAGGCGGGGGCGCGCCCCTCGGCGGCGAGCCGGCCGAGGTGCTCGGCGGCGGACCGGATGCGCGCGGCCACCCGCCGGGCGGCGTCGGCGTTGGGGGTGCCCGCGAGCAGTCGCGGCAGGTCCTCGCGCAGGGTCGAGGCGCAACTGGGTTCGACGACGACGACGGGAACCTCGCCCCCGTCCGGCCCGCGGGTGGCGTCGAGGTGCAGCGCGGTCCGTCGCAGGGTCCGGCGGGCCGCGTCCAGGCGCCCGGTGGTGACGTGGGTCAGCCCGCAGCAGTGGTCGGCGCTGCAGGCCACGGAGGTGTGGGCGCCGCCGAGGACGCGGGCGGCGGCACCGGCGACGGTGGGGCGCAGTCCGCGGGTGAACGAGTCGAGGAAGAGGACCACGTCGGCGGAGGTCGGGCCCGGTTCGCGGAGTCGCCACACGCTGCCCGGGACGCGGGCGAGCTCGGCGCGCAGGTCGCGGGCGGAGGCGAACCGGGGGAGCGTGCGGCTCCGGGAGACGCCGCCGAGCCTCGCGGCGGCCCGACCGGCCCGGGTGGCCATGAGCGCGTTGAGCGGGCCGGCGGCGCGGGTGGTGCCGCGTAGCCACAGGGGGAGCAGGCCGAGGGAGTAGTGGGCCATCGGCCGGACTCGACGCCGGTAGCGGCGGTGCAGTGTCTCGGCTTTGTAGGCGGCCATGTCCACGCCGGTGGGGCAGTCGCTCGAGCAGGCCTTGCAGGACAGGCACAGGTCGAGCGACTCGCCGACACCCGGATCGGTGATCGGCAGGGTGCCGCGCACCACCTCCTGCAGGACGCGGGCGCGGCCGCGGGTCGAGTCCTTCTCGTCCCCGGTGGCGCGGAAGCTGGGGCACATCACGCCGCCCGACGAGGTGCGGCAGCGGCCCACGCCGATGCAGGCCTGCACCGGGTGGGCGCCGTCGGGCGAGGTGAGCAGTCCGAGGTCGCGGGTGGGCACGCCCTCCAGTGCCAGGTCGGCGTCGAGGCGGCGGGTGGCCCGCATCCCGCCCGGTGCGAGGATCCCGGCGGGGTCCCACACCTGCGCGAACCGGGCGAACGCGCGCATCATCTCGGCCGAGTACATGATCGGCAGGAGCTCGGAGCGGGCGCGGCCGTCCCCGTGCTCGCCGGACAGCGACCCGCCGTGGCGGACGGCGAGCCGGGCGGCGTCGGTGCAGAAGGCGCGGAACACGGCCCGCCCGCTGTCGGACCGCAGGTCGAAGGTGATGCGGATGTGCATGCAGCCGGCGCCGAAGTGTCCGTACATGACGCCGGTGAGGCCGTGCTCGGTGAGCAGGTCGCGGAACTCGGCGAGATAGTCGGCCAGGCGCTCGGGCGGGACGGCGGAGTCCTCCCAGCCGGGCCACGACTCCGTGGTGACGCCGGTGTCGGGGTCGGTGATCCGGGAGCTCAGGCCGGCGCCGTCCTCGCGGACCCGCCAGAGGTCGGCGCGGGCGCCGGGGTCGGAGACCGCCATCGCCTCCACGGCGTGCCCGGCGGAGGTGAGCTCGCCGGAGAGCATCTCGAGCCGCTCGTCGAGCGTGGCGTCCGGGCCGACCCCGCCCTCGTCGTCGAGTTCGATGAAGAGCCAGGCCCGCCCGGCGGGGAGGTCGGCCACGGCGTCGTCCCCGCGCCGGGAGCGCATGGTGGAGACGATCACCTCGTCGATCCCCTCGACCGCGGTGGGGCGGTGGCGCAGGATCGCGGGCACGTCCCGAGCGGCGTCCACCACGTCGGTGTAGCCCACCACCAGCAGGCCGGTCCGGGCCGCGCGCGGGACGATCCGCAGGGTGGCGGCGGTGACCACAGCGCAGGTGCCCTCGGAGCCGACGAGCGCCCGCGCGACGTCGAAGCCCTGCTCGGGCAGCAGGTGGCCCAGGTGGTAGCCGGAGACCTGGCGCGGGATGCGGCCGAGTTCGGTGCGGATGGCGGCCAGGTGGTCCGAGGCCAGTGCGGTGAGCTCGGTGGTGAGGTGGGCGGCGCGCGCCGCGGCCGCCGCGTCGGACGGGTCCGTGGCCTCGACGCCGCTGCGGGTGGCGGTCAGGCGCAGTCCGTCCGCGGTGACCAGGCGCAGCGCCTCCACGTGGTCGGCGGTGCGCCCGTGCCGCACGGAGTGGTTGCCGCACGCGTCGTTGCCCACCGCGCCACCCACGCACGCGCGGCTCTGGGAGGAGGGGTCGGGGGCGAACGTCCAGCGCGAGTCGGTGGCCTCGTGCACCGCCGCGCGCAGGGTGGTCAGGACGGCACCGGCCTCGGTGGTGACGGTCCGCGCCCCGGTGTCGACGTCCAGGACGCGGTGCAGGTGCCGCGACAGGTCCAGCACGAGGCCGGTGCCGACCGCGTTGCCGGCCATCGAGGTGCCGCCGCCCCGGGCGGTCGCGGGGACGCCCAGGCGGTGGCACACGGCCAGTGCCCGGGCGACCTCCTCCTCGCTGCGCGGGAACAGTACCGCGGCGGGCGGCACGCGGTAGTTGGAGGCGTCGTAGGCGTACTCGGCGAGGCGGCGGGCGTCGTGCTGCGGCTCGAGGCCGGCGTCGACGAGGGCCTCGACGAGGGCCGGGCCCGGCGCCGCGTCGATCGCTCCCGCCGCCCGGGTCACGACGCCTCGTCGCACACCCGGTGGACGGCGCGGGTGAAGCGCTCGACGCCCTGGTCGATCTCGTCCGGCGTCACCACGAGCGCGGGGATGAGGCGGACCACCGATCCGGTGGGGCCGCAGGTCAGCGTGAGCAGGTCCTCGTCCACGCAGGCCTGCTGGACGCCCGCCGCGAGCGCCGCGGCCTCGGCGGCGCCGGCGCTGCCCGCGGGCGCGGTGGGGTCGCCGAACTCGACGCCCAGCATGAGTCCGGCGCCACGGATGTCGCAGATCTCGCCCACGTCCGCCAGGCTACGCCGCAGTCCGTCGAGGAACCGGGCCCCGCGCTCGGCGGCGGCGGCGACCAGACCCTCCCTCTCGATCACGCCGAGGGTGGCCACGCCCGCCGCGGCGGACACGGCGTTGCCCCCGTACGTGCCGCCCTGCGAGCCGGGCCAGGCCCGGGCCATGAGGGATTCGGGGGCGGCGATGGCGGAGATGGGGAAGCCCGAGGCGATGCCCTTGGCGGTGATGAGCACGTCCGGGATCAGCCCCTCGGTGTGCTGGTGGCCCCAGAAGCGGCCCGTGCGCCCGACGCCGGCCTGGACCTCGTCGAGGATCAGCAGCGCGCCGTGGGCGTCGGCCCGCTCGCGAAGTCCCTGCAGGTAGCGGGGCGGGGTGGCCAGGTAGCCGCCGTCGCCCAGGACCGGTTCGATGAGGAAGGCCGCGACGTCGCGGGGGTGGGCCCGCGTGGCCAGGAGGTAGTCGAGCTCGGCGAGCGCGAAGTCCACGGCGTCGTCGACCGTCCAGCCGTGCCGCAGTGCGTGGGGGAACGGGGTGACCGTCACGCCGCCCATGAGCGGGGAGAAGCCGGCGGAGAACTTGGTGCCGGCCGTGGTGAGGCTGGCCGCGCCGACGGTCCGGCCGTGGAACCCGCCCTGCACGGTGATGATGGTGGGGCGGCCCGTGGCCATGCGGGCCAGGCGGACGGAGGCCTCGACCGCCTCGGAGCCGGAGTTGGCGTAGAACACCGAGTCGAGCCCCTCCGGCAGGTGCGCGCCCAGCTTCTCGGTGAGCTCCAACAGCGGCTGGTGCATCACGGTCGTGTACTGCGCGTGGATGACCTTGCCGCACTGCTCGCGGGCGGCGGCCACCACGTCGGGATGGCAGTGGCCGGTGCTGGTCACGCCGATGCCGGTGGTGAAGTCGAGGTAGTCACGGCCGTCCGTGCCGTGGATCCACGAGCCCAGGGCGTGGTCCACCACGACGGGCGTGGCCTGCTTGAGGTGGGGCGACAGGTGCGCGGTCATGGGGTCAGTCTGTGACCCCTCCGCAAGATTGTCAACAATCCGACAAAGTGTGGCCGGCGCGTGTCATGACGGCTACGGTGGGCTCATGACGCACGCCAGGCCGACCGTCGTCCTCCTCACCGCCGAGGGCGTCGACCCGCCCACCGACCTCGACGCGGTCCGCGGGATCGCCGACGTCCGCGAGTGCACGGCGGACACCCTCGCCGAGGCGCTGCCCGGCGCCGAGATCCTCCTGGTCTGGGACATCTTCTCCGGCGCGCTGGCCGAGGCCTGGCACGCCGCCGACTCGCTCCGGTGGATCCACGTCGCCGCCGCCGGGGTCGACAAGCTGCTCTTCGACGACCTGCGCACCTCCACCGTGCTGGTGACCAACGCCCGCGGCGTCTTCGACGTGCCCATCGCCGAGTACGTCCTGGCCTGCGTGATGGCCCACGACAAGCAGCTCCACCGCACCGAGGCGCTCCGGCTGCAGGGCCGGTGGGAACACCGCGAGACCACCCGCGTCGCCGGTCGGCGCGCCCTCGTCGTGGGCACCGGCGGGATCGGGCGCGCCACCGCGCGACTCCTGCGGGCGGTCGGGCTCGACGTCCGCGGGGCGGGGCGCCGGACCCGCGACGACGACGAGGACTTCGGCACCGTCGTCGATTCCGCCCGCCTGGGCGAGCACCTGGGCGGGGTGGACCACCTGGTCATGGTGGCGCCGCTGACCGGGGCCACCCGGGGGATGCTGGGGGCCGACGAGCTGGCGGCGCTGCCCGACGGCGCGCACGTGGTGAACGTCGGCCGCGGACAGCTCGTGGACCAGCAGGCGCTCACCTCCGAGATCGCCTCCGGCCGGCTGTCGGCGCACCTCGACGTCGTCGTCGTCGAGCCCCTCCCGGACGGCGACCCCCTCTGGTCGCTCGAGGGCGCCCACATCAGCCCCCACATGTCCGGTGACGTGGTGGGGTGGCGGGACACCCTCTCCGAGCAGTTCACCGCGCACCTGCGCACCTGGATCGACGGCGGCGAGCCGGGCCCGGCGGTCGACAAGGACCGCGGCTACGTCAGCGGCTGAGCCGCCGCCTGCTCCGGGGGGTCGAGCCCCAGTTCGCGGGCGCCGGTCTCGAAGGCGTCGACGAAGGCGCGCAGGGGGCCCCGCCGCGAGTCCCGCTTCCGGTACGCGATCGACACCGTGCGGGAGACCCCGTCGGTGAGGGGCAGGACGTCGATCAACCCGCCGGCGGTCCACGACTCCAACCCGAGATCCGAGACCAGCGTGACCCCCAGGCCGGCGGCCACCAGCGCCAACGCCGTGGACTGCTCACCCGCCTCGTGGCGGTTGTCGGGCTCGAACCCGGCCTCGCGGCACGCGATCCGCACCGCGCGACCGAAGTGCGAGCGCGGCCCCGAGAGGATCCACGGCGCGGCGGCGAGGTCCACCAGGGCCACCGAGTCCGCCTCGACCATGCCGGGCGGGACCGCCGCGTGCAGCAGCTCCCCCGCGATCGGTCGGCGGACCAGCTCCGGCACGTGCGCCATCGGATAACTGGAGTAGTCCAGCACGAACGCCAGGTCGAGGGAGCCGTCCCGGACCGCGCCGGTCGTGTCCTCCGGGGCGAGCTCGCGGGTGCGCACCGAGATCGTCGGGTGCTCCCGGGCGAGCACCCGCAACCCCGCGGGCAGGAGCGCCGACGCGACCGACGCCCACACCCCGGCCGTGAGCGTGGTGCCGACGCCGGCCCGCGCCGACTCCATGGCGTGGCCCGCGTCCTCCACCGCGGCGAGGATCGCCCGCGCGTGCGAGGCGAGCAGGATGCCGGCCTCGGTGAGGACGATCCGGCGGCCCCGCCGCTCGAACAGGGTGCTGCCCACCTCGCGCTCGAGCAGCGCGAGCTGCTGCGAGACCGCCGAGACCGTGTAGTTGAGCGCCGCGGCCGCCGAGGTCACCGTCCCGCGGCGCTGCAGCTCGACCAGCAGCTTGAGCCTGTGCAGTGACACCTCCATCCCCCGAGGATAGGGGCGGCCCGCGGCCGCCGGTGACCATGCAGAAAAACTGAACGATGGGGTCCACGGAAACTCGCTGGACCGGGGGATACCTCGAATCCCATGCTGGGGATACGTCCACACCACACGGCACGGACACCCCTCAGGAGGCGATGATCATGACGGCACTGGAGATCCCCGGCGGCACGCCCCACACCGGCACCGGGACGGCGCCCGTCGTCGCCCCCACCCCGGCGGCCCCCACCGCCCCGACGCGCGAGCCCTACCTGCGCCTGCACTGGAACGACGACCTGACCGAGGCGCACGGCTACCTGGTCGTGGACACCCTCGCCGGCGGACTGGCCACGGGCGGCACCCGCATGCGGGCCGGCTGCACCCTGGGAGAGGTCGAGGACCTCGCCCGGGGCATGACCCGCAAGACCGCCGCCTTCGACCTGCCCGTCGGCGGCGCCAAGGGTGGCATCGACTTCGACCCCAAGGACCCCCGCGCCGGAGAGGTGCTCGGCCGGTTCTGCGAGGCCATGCGGCCCTTCCTGGACCAGCACTGGGTCACCGCGGAGGACCTGGGCGTCCCGCAGCACCTCATCGACCGGGTCTTCGCCCGGCTGGGGATGCACCAGTCGTACCACGCGGCGATCAACCGCTCCGACGACGCGGACGCCACCTCGGCGCGCCTGTTCCGCGGCCTGCGCGCCGAGGTCCCGGGCGGGCTGCTCGGCGACGTGATCGGCGGGTACGGCGTGGCCCAGGCCTGCATCGCGGCCGCCTACGTGCGCGGCTGGGACCTCGAGCGCACCACGGTGGCGATCCAGGGCGTGGGCACCATGGGCGGCGGCGCCGCCTGGTACCTGCACGAGGCGGGCGTGAAGGTCGTCTCGGTGGCCGACGCCGCCGGCACCCTCCACGACCCGCACGGATTGGACATCCCGGCGCTGCTCGCGACCCGCGACCGCTACGGCGAGATCGACCGCGACGCCGTCCCGGCGCACGTGCGGCAGCTGCCTCGGGAGGCGGTCCTGTCCGCCGACGTCGACATCGTCGTCCCCGCCGCGATCTCGTACGCGATCACCGCCGGGAACTGCGCCTCGGTCACCGCGCCGATCGTCGTCGAGGCCGCCAACGCCGCCACCACCGCCGACGCCGAGCTCGACCTGACCGCGCGCGGGATCGCGGTGGTGCCGGACTTCGTGGCCAACGCCGGCGCCGTCGCGTGGGCCTGGTGGCTCATCCTCGGCGAGGTCGACGACCAGCCGGAGGCCTCGTTCCTGCGGCTGAGCCGGGAGATGACGGCCAAGGTGGCGGACCTGCTCACCGACTGGACGCCGGAGCGCGGGCCCCTGCGGTGGGCGGCGGACGTCTCCGGCACGCCCCGGCGGGTGGCGCCGGTGCGCGTGCCCTGACCGGTCAGGCCGTGTCGGCGTCCCCGTCCCCGTCCCCGCTCCCGTTGCCGATCGCGGACTGGAGGCGGACGCGCCGGGGCGAGTCGTCGGTCCCGAGCAGCAGGTCGATGGTCAGGGCCAGGCGGGTGCTCACGTCGGCCGCCGACGCGCGGCGGGTGAGCCACGCGACGAGGTTGGACATCCACACGTCCGAGACCACGCGGGCGATCGAGAGCTGGACGTCGTCCGGCTCGCCCTGGGCCATGGCCCGGGCGATGATTCGGTCCATGTAGAAGCCCACCTCCTCGACCTCGGCGGCCACCGAGGCGTCGGCGAACATGAACGCGCGGGTCATGGCCTCGGTGAGGTTGGGCTCACGCTGCATGGACTTGGTGATCATGTCCACCACGACCTTCATCCGCTCCTGGGCGGTGTCCCCGGGCGGGGCGCTGCGCTCGGTGCGCTGGTCCAGTCGCCGGAACTCGCGGGCCAGGGCGGAGGTCAGCAGGTGCACCTTGGAGGGGAAGTAGCGGTAGAGGGTGCCCACGGCCACCTCGGCCTTCTCGGCGACCGCCCGCATCTGGACCGCCTCGTACCCGCCCTTGGTCGCCAGCGCCAGGGTGGCGTCGAGGATCCGGCGACGCCGCTCGCGTTGGGACGCGGTGGTGGGGCCGTCGTGCCGGGGGATCGCCGTCGGCGCGGTCGGCATCGTCGTCGCGGCGGCGTCGGCGCCGGTCTCGCTCGTCTGGGACATGGGCTGGACCTATTCGAGTTCGTCTACGGCCGGCGGGGGCCGGATGTGGCCATCGGGATGTGCACGTGACATTCTAGAACATGTTCTTTAGAACACGTTCTAGAATGGGGCAGGGTCGGACCGCCGTGTCCGCCGATACCGCCATCCACGTCGCGTCGAGGAGCCATTGTGAGCATCGCCACCACCCCGGATCAGACCGAGATCCAGAACTCGATCAAGTCCTGGGCGAAGTCCGCCGAGCCCGTGAGCATCGTACGCGCCCAGGAGACCGATCCCGACGCGTGGAAGACGCTGTGGCCCCGGCTCGCCGAACTCGGGCTGTTCGGCGTCGCGGTCGCCGAGGAGCACGGGGGCGCCGGCGCGGAGATCGTCGACCTGGCCTGCATGCTCGAGGAGGCCGCGGCCCGGATGGCGCCGGGCCCCGTCCTGTCCACCGCCCTCGCCGGCGTCCTGGTCTCGCGGGCCGGCGGCGCGGTCGCGGGCGCGCTCGGCGAGACGATCGCCGAGGGCGGCCTGCCCGTCGGCGTCTGCCCGGGCTTCGGCGCGGCCCCCCTCGACGCCTCCGGGGCCGTGACCGGGGACGCGGTCGCCTACGGCGGTACCGCAGAGGGGGCCGTCCTCCTGCCCGTCGACGTGGACGGGACCACCCGGTGGGCGTTGCTCGAGCCCGCCACCGAGGGCCTCACCGTCACCCCGTCGACCCCCTTCGACATCTCCGCGTCGATCGCGCGGGTGTCGCTGGAGAACGTGACGATCCCGGCCGACCGGTTCCTCGACGGCGTCACCACCGACCAGGTCCAGCAGCTGTTCGCCACCCTGGCCGCGGCCGAGGCCGCCGGGGTCGCCGGCTACGCGCTGACCACCGCGGTCGACTACGCCAAGATCCGCGAGCAGTTCGGCCGCACCATCGGCTCCTTCCAGTCCATCAAGCACCTCGCCGCCGACATGCTGTGCCGCACCGAGCAGGTCCGGGCCCTGGCCTGGGACGCCGCCGTCGCCGCCGAGGACCTCGGTGGCGAGGACTCCGAGCTGCCCGTCGCCGCCGCGGTCGCCGGCGCCCTGGCCTTCGACGCCGCGGTCGCCACCGCGCAGGACTGCATCCAGATCCTCGGGGGCATCGGCTTCACCTTCGAGCACGACGCGCACTTCTACCTCCGCCGTGCCGGCGCCCTGCGCCAGGCTGTCGGCGGGGCCGCCCGCTGGCGCCGCTCACTCGCCGACCTCACGCTGGCCGGGAAGCGCCGCCACCTCGACATCGACCTGTCCGAGATCGAGGGCATCGACGCCAAGCGCGCCGAGGTCAGGGACCTGGTCGCCCGGGTCGCGGCCGTCGACGGCGACGAGCGCAAGCAGGCCCTCGCCGACACGGGCCTGTTCATGCCGCACCTGCCCGAGCCGTGGGGCCTGGGGGCCTCGCCGGCCGAGCAGCTCATGATCGACGAGGAGCTCGAGTCGGCCGGCGTCACCCGGCACGACATCACGATCGGCGGCTGGGCCGTGCCCACCGTCCTGCAGGCCGCGCCCGAGCACGCGGACCTGCTGGTCCGCGACACCATGGCCGGGAAGATCAAGTGGTGCCAGCTGTTCTCCGAGCCCGGCGCCGGCTCGGACCTGGCCTCCCTGCGGGCCACCGCCGAGAAGGTCGACGGCGGGTGGAAGCTCAACGGCCAGAAGGTGTGGACCTCGCTCGCCCGCGAGGCCGACTGGGCCATGTGCCTGGCCCGCACCAACCCCGACGCCCCCAAGCACAAGGGGATCAGCTACTTCCTCGTGGATATGCGCTCGGAAGGGATCAGCACGTCGCCGCTGCGCGAGATCACCGGCGAGTCCATGTTCAACGAGGTCTCGCTCGAGGACCTCTTCGTCCCGGACGAGTTCCAGGTGGGGCAGGTCGACGACGGCTGGAAGATCGCCCGCACCACGTTGGCCAACGAGCGCGTGGCCATGGGCGGCGGCTCCTCCCTCGGCGACGCCGCCGAGGAGATCCTCGGGCTGATCGACCAGGCCGGCGCGCGGGAGGACGCCCTGGTCCTCGACGAGCTGGGCAAGCACATCGCCGACGGCGTGGTCGGGAACCTCCTGGACCTGCGTACCGCGCTGCGCACCCTCGCCGGCTCCGGCCCCGGCGCCGAGTCCTCCGTCCGCAAGATCGTCGGCGTCCGGCACCGTCAGGACATCGCCGAGTTCGGCCTCGAGCTCACCGGCACGGGCGGTGTCGAGTTCACCGAGCAGGGCCGCAAGTTCCTCATGGTGCGGTGCCTGTCGATCGCCGGCGGCACCGAGCAGGTGTTGCTCAACGTGGTGGGCGAGCGGATCCTCGGCCTGCCCCGCGACTGAGCCGCGCGACCACCTTCCCCTCCCGCCCCCGAGTAAGGACATTCCACGTGGACTTCACCCGTAACGAGACCCAGGCCGCGGTCGCGGAGGCCGTCGCCGGCGCCCTGACCACGGCCGCGCCCGCCGAGGACCTGCTCACCGCGCTCCCCAGCCGCAGCGTCGACGAGGCCGGCTACGACGAGCGGCTGTGGGCCGCGTTCGCCGGGTCGGGACTGCTCTCCCTCGGGCTGCCCGAGTCCCTCGGCGGCGACGGCCTCTCGGTGGCCGACATCGCCGTGGTGCTCGAGGAGGTCGGCCGCGCGGGCGTGGTGATCCCCGCCCTGGAGACACTGGGCTTCGGCGTGTGGCCGATCGTCGCCCTCGGCACCCCCGAGCAGCAGAAGCGACTGCTCTCCGGGATCGAGGACGGCCGCATCCTCACCGCCGCGGTCGCCGAACCCGGCGCGCCGCTCCCGCCCGAGCCCACCGTGCGGCTCGAGGGCGGCACGCTCACCGGCACCGTCACCGCGGTCCGCTACGCCGCCCAGGCCCGGTCCGTGGTGGTGCCGGTGTCCACGTCGGAGGGGGCGGCCCTCGTCGTCGTCGCCCCCGACGCGCCGGGCGTCACCCTCACGCCCACCCTCGGCTCGCTCGGGGTCCCCGAATACGCCGTGCGGTTCGGGGCGACCCCGGTGGACGACGACGACGTGCTGCGCGGCTCCGGCGAGGAGTCCGCGGTCGAGGTGTTCCGCCGACTGGTGCTGGCCGCGTGCACCGCCCACGCCGACGGCCTGATCTCCGGGTCCCTCGAGATGACCGCCGACTACCTCAAGGAACGCGAGCAGTTCGGCAGGCCGCTCGGCTCGTTCCAGGCCGTGCAGCAGGAGCTGGCGGACGTCTACATCGTCTCGCGGACGCTGCACGTGATCGCCCAGTCCGTGGCGTGGCGCCTCTCCGAGGGGTTGGTCGGCCCGTCCGACCGCTACGCCACCGACCCGACGATCGGCGCGTACTGGCTGGCCGTCGAGGGGCCGCGCGCCGTGCAGGTGATGCACCACCTGCACGGCGGCGTGGGCGTGGACATCACCTACCCCATGTTCAAGTACTCGTCGGCGGTCAAGGACCTCGCCCGGTTCGTCGGCGGCGCCCAACTGCACCTCGAGGGGCTGGGGGCGGCGGTCGCGGCCGATCCCGTCGACGCGGTGGCCCCGGTCGGCGACGACCGGGCCGCGGACGCGGCGCAGGACGACGAGGGCGCCTTCATCGACCTCACCCCGTCCCAGCGCGCCCTCCAGGCCGAGCTGCGCGAGTACTTCTCGACGCTCATCTCGCCCGAGGAGGCCGCCGACATCGGCACCACCCGGCACGGGAGGACCTACGAGGAGATCGTCAAGCGCATGGGCCGCGACGGCCGCCTGGGCGTGGGGTGGCCGGTCGGGTTCGGTGGCAAGGGCTTCGGCCACATCGAGCAGCAGATCTTCACCAACGAGGCCACCCGCGCGGACGTCCCGCTGCCGTCGGTGACCCTCCAGACCGTCGGGCCGACGCTGCAGAAGTACGGCACCGACGCCCAGAAGGAGAGATTCCTCCCCGGCATCCTCGAGGGCACGGTCCACTTCGCGATCGGCTATTCCGAGCCCGACGCCGGCACCGACCTCGCCTCGCTGCGCACCACCGCCAAGCGCGACGAGGCCACCGGCGACTGGATCATCAACGGCCAGAAGATGTGGACCACCGGCGGACACCACGCCGACTACGTCTGGCTCGCCGCGCGCACCGGCACCCCGGACTCCCGCCACCGGGGCCTGACCATCTTCATCGTCGACACCTCCGACCCGGGCTTCTCCTACACCCCGATCATCACCTGCGACGGCGCGCACCACGTCAACGCCACCTACTACTCGGACGTGCGCGTGCCCGCCGACATGGTGGTGGGCGAGGTCGACGGCGGCTGGAAGATGCTCACCACCCAGCTCAACCACGAGCGCGTGATGCTCGCGCCCTCCGGACGGCCGGGCGGATACTACGACCAGCTGGTCGGGTGGGCCCGCGGTACCGGCGCCGACGGCGTCCGCCACCTGGACCGCCCCGAGGTGCGGCGCGGGCTCGCCGAGATCTTTGTGGTGGTCCGCCTCAACGAGTTGCTCAACTGGCAGGTCTCGGCGATGGGGGAGAACCCGTCGATGGGCGACTCTGCGGCGTCCAAGGTCTTCTCCACCGAGCAGATCCAGCGCGTCGGACGGATCGCCGAGGAACTGCTGGGCCGCTTCGGCGACCCCACCGACGCCGCCACCGCCACGCTGCAGCGCTGGTTCGACATGATGAACAAGCGCAACGTCGTGATCACCTTCGGCGGCGGCGTCAACGAGGTCATGCGCGAGCTGACCTGCATGGGCGGCCTCGGCATGCCCCGCACCGCACGCTGACCCCACCCCGTACGAAAGGCACCCATGAGTGACGACCGCATCCTCGCCGCGGCCGAGGAGATCCGGGCCGCCGGCGGCAGCGCCCGCCGCGCGGGCCGCGATCCCGTCAACACCCCGATGATCCGCAACTGGACCGAGGCGATCGGCGACGCCAACCCGATCTACTCCTCCGAGGAGGCGGCCGTCGCGGCCGGCCACGGCGGGCCGGTGGCCCCGCCCGCGATGGCCCAGGTGTGGACCATGCGTGGGCTGGGCGTGGCCCGCGAGGCCGACGACCCGCTGGGCCGCATGACCGAACTCCTCGACGCCGAGGGCTTCACCTCCGTGGTGGCCACCAACTGCGACTCGACCTACCACCGCTACACCCGCCCGGGCGAGGAGGTGACCATCTCCACGGTCCTGACCGACGTGGTGGGACCCAAGAAGACGGGCCTGGGCGAGGGCTGGTTCTTCACCACCCGCAACGAGTGGCGCGTGGGCGAGGAGATCGTGGCCGAGATGGACTTCCGGATCCTCAAGTTCCGGCCGCCGGTCAAGACTGCCGAGCCGGCCGCCGCCGACCAGATCGTCGCGAGCTCCGGCTCGGCCACCGACGATCTGGTCGTGGGCAAGGTCCTGCGGCCCTCGGTCTCGCAGGACACCCGCTTCTTCTGGGACGGCGTCGCCGCGCACGAGCTGCGCATCCAGCAGCGCGAGGACGGCTCGCTGCAGCACCCTCCCGTGCCGGCGCTGTGGAAGGACAAGACCGAGCAGACCGACTACGTGGTCTCCTCCGGCCGCGGGACGGTCTTCAGCTACGTCACCCACCACGCCCCGCGCGTGCCGGGCCGCACCCGGTTCCCGTTCGTGATCGCCCTGGTGGAGCTCGCCGAGGGCGTGCGCATGCTCGGCGAGCTGCGCGACGTCGACCCGGCCGAGGTGACGATCGGGATGGACGTCGAGGTGGAGTTCCTCGACATGCCCGGTGATCCCGGCGAGGACGCCGCGTTCGGCACCGAGCCGTGGACGCTGTACGCGTGGCGCCCGGCCGGTGCCGCGCCCGTCGAGCGTCAGATGCCGGAGACAGAGAAGGAGGCCGCCAAGTGAGCGAGAACAGTGCAGTGACCGGCGCGGTCTGCCCCGCCGAGCCGCCCGCCGCCCGGGTGGGCGACCGCCTCCCCGAGCTGGCGATCGAGGGGACGCCGACGTTCATCGTGGCCTCCGCGCTGGCCACCCGGGATTTCCAGGACGTCCACCACGACCGGGATCTGGCCCAGCAGAAGGGCTCGAAGGACATCTTCGTCAACATCCTCACCGACACCGGCCTGGTGCAGCGGTTCGTCACCGACTGGGCGGGGCAGCGTGCACGGATCACCTCCATCAAGCTGCGTCTGGGTGTGCCCTGGTACGCCTACGACACGCTGACCCTGACCGGGGAGGTCGCCGAGATCGCCGACGACGGCCTGGTGACGCTGACGATCGTCGGCACCGATTCGTTGGGCGCACACATCACCTCGACGGCCACTCTCTACATGAACGGAGACCCGCAGTGAGTTCCCTCTCCGGAAAGGCGGCGATCGTCGGGATCGGCGCCACCGACTTCTCCAAGGACTCCGGTCGCTCCGAGCTCCGGCTCGCCGCCGAGGCCGTGCAGGCCGCCGTCGCGGACGCCGGGCTCGAGCCCTCGGACGTCGACGGACTGGTGTCGTTCACCATGGACACCAACACCGAGGTCGCCGTCGCCCGCGCGGCCGGCATCGGCTCGCTCGACTTCTTCTCCCGCATCCACTACGGCGGCGGTGCCGCCTGCGCGACCGTGCAGCAAGCCGCGATGGCCGTCGCGACGGGCGTGGCCGAGGTGGTGGTCTGCTACCGCGCCTTCAACGAGCGCTCCGGGATGCGCTTCGGGCAGGTCAACTCGTCGCTCGTCCAGCAGGTCAACTCCTCGGGCACGGACAACGCCTTCTCCTACCCGCACGGCCTCTCGACGCCCGCCGGGTTCGTGGCGATGGTCGCGCAGCGCTACATGCACGAGTACGGCGCCACCAGCGAGGACTTCGGCCGCGTGGCCGTGGTCGACCGTAAGCACGCCGCCGTGAACCCGGCCGCGTTCTTCCACGGCAAGCCGATCACACTGGACGACCACCAGAACTCGCGCTACATCGCCGAGCCCCTGCACCTGTTGGACTGCTGCCAGGAGTCGGACGGCGGCCAGGCGATCGTGGTGACCACGCCCGAGCGGGCCCGCGATCTGCCGCACACGCCGGTCTCGGTCGCGGCGGCGGCGTCGGGCTCGGGCCCGGATCAGTACATCATGACCTCCTACTACCGGCCGGAACTCGCGGGCCTGCCGGAGATGAAGATCGTCGGCGATCAGCTGTGGGAGCAGTCGGGGCTGCGGCCGGAGGACATGGACATGGCGGTCCTCTACGACCACTTCACGCCGTACGTCCTCATGCAGCTGGAGGAGCTGGGCTTCTGCGGTCGCGGCGAGGCCAAGGACCTGATCCGGCAGCCGGGCGCGCTCGAGGTGGGCGGCCGGCTGCCGCTCAACACCCACGGCGGGCAGCTCGGCGAGGCGTACATCCACGGCATGAACGGCATCGCCGAGGGCGTCCGCCAACTGCGGGGCGATTCGGTGAACCAGGTGTCGGGCGCGGAGAAGCTCGTCGTCACCGCCGGCACCGGCGTCCCGACGTCCGGGCTCGTGCTCACGGTCTGACCGCCCGCCCGCCCCGCCTGCCCCGCCCGCCCGCCCGGCTAGCGGAGTTGAGTCGCTCCGGCAGCGATCCTCAGCCAGGCCGCTGGGAGAATGCTGCACGGAACGACTCAACCTGGTGGTGCGGCGGGCGCGATGGTGCGGCGGGCGGTGCGGCGGGGCCAGGCGGGCGGCGCGGCGCGCGTCAGCCGCGGAGGCAGCCCCGGATGAACGAGCCGATGTCGCGCACCGCGACCTTGGACTCCGGGACCACGGGGTGGAAGACCTGGAACACGTGGAACTGGTGCGGCCACACCTGGAACTCGTGGCGCACGCCGTGTTCGCTGAACCGCTCGGCCAGGCGCTCGACCCCGCCGCGGAAGATCTCGGCGCCGCCCACCTGGATGAGGAACGGCGGCCAGTCCGGTGACGGCACGTGGTGCACGGGCGAGATCCAGGGATCGTCCGGGTCGACGCCGGGGGCGTACTGCCGGCGGCACAACTCGACCAGGCCCACCGCCAGGAACGGGTCGCGGTGGGCGCGGTCGCGCGCCGAGATGTCCGTGGTGTCCATGTCCACCCAGGGGGAGAGCAGCACCACGCCGGCGGGCATGGCGGCCTGCTCTGCCTCGAGGTGGGCGACGAGCTGGATCGCGAGGTTCCCGCCGGCGGAGTCGCCGCTGAGCACGATGTTCCCGGGCGGGTACCCCTCGTCGATGAGCCAGTGCCAGCCGGCGATGACGTCGTCGAGCGCGGCCGGGTACGGGTGTTCGGGCGCGAGCCGGTAGTCCGGCAGGAACACCGGGGCCCCGGTCTCACCGGCAACCCGGGAGGCCAGTGCCTGGTGCGACCACGGCGATCCGAAGGTGAACCCGCCGCCGTGGACGTGGTAGATCACGTGGTCCGAGTCGAAGAACCTCTTGCGCCCCACCCACAGGCCGGGGACCGGGCCGTCCGCGGCCCAGTCGTCGGAGGTCTCCAGCGCCGCGGCGCGCCCGGCCCCGGAGGTCAGCGCGCGCAGGCGCCCGAGCGAGGCATCGGTCGCGGGCATCCTGTCGAGGGCGGGGCGGACGAGGAAGCGGAGCCCGTTGGCGACGGCCCGGGACCGCAGCGTCCCCTGTTCGCCCGGCCCGCGGAAGGCCGGTCGGTCCGGTGAGGCCTTCTCTCGCGGAACGCTTCCCGAGCCGCTGGTCTGCGGCTCGAAGGGATCCTCGTGGCCATCTGACGCGCCGTGTTCCATGTGGTGATCCTAGATCTGTCCGCCGGATCCGAAATTGACCGGGACCCGGAGCTGACAAGTGTCGAATAATGCGGCATCATGTGAAGCGCACCACATCCCTACCCTGTCAGATGAAAGGGCCCTGATGAGCCACAACCCCGACATGAACCAGGCCGACGTCTTCGAGGCGGTGGCCGACGCCGTGCCGGACTACAAGGCCCTCACGATGGACGGGAGAACTCTCAGCTTCCGCGACCTCGACGAGGAGTCGACGCGGATGGGGCACCTCCTCCAGGCTGCGGGTGTGGAGCCGGGCGAGCACGTCGCGCTGCACATGAAGAACAGCATCGAGCACATGTGCGCGCTCATCGGCTCGCTCAAGGTCCGCGCGGGCGCGATCAACATCAACTACCGCTACACCGTCAAGGAGCTCGAGTACCTCTACAACGACTCCGACTGCGTGGCCACCATGGTCGACGCGGAGTTCGGTGAGGCCGTGGCGGAGGTCCTGCCGGGTGCACCGGGGATCAGGGCCGTGCTCTGCGTGGGCGACGCCCCGACGGCGCTCGTCGAGGCCTGCCGCGAGAGGGAGGTCGCGCTGCACGCCGTGGACACCGAGTGGCCGTCGCAGTCGCCGGAGCGCGACTTCGGGCCCCGCTCGGGGGACGACACGATGGTGGTCTACACCGGTGGCACCACGGGCTACCCGAAGGGCGTGCAGTGGCGTGCGGCCGACTACTTCTACGCGTGCCTGTCGGGCGGCAACCCCTACGGCGAGGCGCGCACCTCCCCGCAGGAGGTGGCCGAGCACACCGAGGGCGGCGCGTTCTTCAACGTGGTCATGTCGGCGCCGCTCATGCACGGCGCCGGCACCTTCACGGTGTTCACGTTCCTCAACCTCGGCGGCCACCTGATCATGCAGCGGGACTTCGACCCGCTCGAGGTGGTCAGGTCCGTCGAGCGCGAGAAGGCGGGCATGCTGGTGTTCGTGGGCGACGGCATGGCCGTGCCGATCATCGACACGATGGTCGAGAACAAGGACACGATGGACTTCTCCTCGCTGTTCGCGGTCTCCTCCGGCGGCGGCATCTGGTCCAAGGCCTCGCGCGACAAGCTCCTCGGGCTCCTGCCGGACGTGATCGTCCGCGACAACTTCGGGGCGTCGGAGTCGGGCAACGACGGCGAGTTGACGATGAACGAGTCGGGCGAGGTGCGGCTGGCCCCCGGGCCGCGGCTGCGGGTGGTCCGCGAGGACTTCTCGACCGTCGAGCCGGGCAGCGACGAGATCGGTTTCCTGGCCCGCGCGGGCCATGTCCCGCTGGGGTACTACAACGACCCGGAGAAGACGGCCCGCACCTTCCCGATCATCGACGGTGTACGGATGTCGATCCTGGGCGACATGGCCCGGGTCGACGAGGACGGCTCGATCATCTTCCTCGGCCGCGGCTCGGGCACCATCAACACCGCCGGCGAGAAGGTCTTCCCGGAAGAGGTGGAGCAGGCGCTCAAATCGCACCCCGCCGTGTTCGACGCGGTGGTCGCCGGCGCCCCGGACGAGCGGTACGGCCAGATGGTCGCCGCGGTGGTCCAGTACCGCGACGGCGAGGAGGAGCCCACCGACGACGAGCTGCGGACCTTCCTGCGCGAGAGCCTCGCGGGGTACAAGCTGCCCAAGCGGATCGTCGGGGTCCCGGAGATCAAGCGCTCGCCGGCCGGCAAGGCGGACTACCGCTGGGCCAAGGACCAGGTGGCCGCCGGCTGAGCACGTACCATCCGGGCATGGCTGTGACCGGATGGGGCCGACGCGCCCGCGAGCTCGATCCCGTCCGTGCCCTCCGCGACCGCCACGGTCGGCGGGCGCGGGCGGTGACGTCCCTGCTCGAGGGATACGACGACGACGAGATCGAGCTGCGTCCGTGGGAGCTCGGCCTGCCGCGGGTGGCCGTCCTCGCCCTCGCCCGGTCCCGGGGATTCGAGCCGGTAGGGGGCGAGTCCGCCCTGGTCGAGCGCGGCATGTGGCTCGAGCCGATGCGGCTGACGCGGGCGGGGGAGGCGGGGTGAGCGCCGTCTGGATCGCGGTGCTGGTGGCCCTTGCCCCGGTGGTGGCGTGGCTGGTCGCCGGGCTGGTGCTCGTGGCCCGGCGCGCTCGTCGTCGTCACGGGGATATCCGAACGCGGCGGCTGCGGCTGGCCCGCATGCTCGGTCGGCGCGACCTCGCGGTGATCCCCACCGCGGACGTGGACCTGCCCGAGGCCACGGTGCTCGAGGTGGCGGGCGAGTCGGGATACCGGTTCCTGGGCTACGAGCGGGCCAACACGCCGTTCCGGCGCCGCGTCGGGGTCTTCGTCCGCACCGGCGGCGCGGTGGACCGGGCGATCAGGGGGCCGGCGGTGTCCGCGCGGTAGTGTCGCCGACATGAGATTCGGCATGGCGCTCAACTACAGCGGTGGCTTCTCCGAGACGGCGGCCGAGGCCGCGGACCTCGAGCGCGCCGGACTCGACATCGCGTTCGTCCCCGAGGCCTACTCCTTCGACGCGGTGAGCCAGCTAGGCTACCTGGCGGCCCGGACCTCCACCATGGAACTGGCCTCCGGCATCCTGCAGCTCTACACGCGCACGCCCACCCTGACCGCCATGACGGCCGCGGGCCTGGACTACGTGTCGGAGGGGCGGTTCACGCTCGGGCTCGGCGCGTCGGGCCCGCAGGTGATCGAGGGCTTCCACGGCGTGAAGTACGACGCGCCGCTGGCCCGCACCCGCGAGATCATCGACATCTGCCGGTCCGTGTGGCGCCGCGAGAAGCTGCAGTACGAGGGCAGGAAATACCGGATCCCGCTGCCGGAGGGGGAGGGTACGGGGCTCGGCAAGCCGCTCAAGCTCATCAACCACCCGGTGCGCTCGTCCATCCCGATCGTGCTGGCGGCGCTGGGGCCCAGGAACGTGGAGCTGGCCGCGGAACTCGCCGACGGCTGGCAGCCGATGTTCTTCCACCCGGAGAAGGCGCACGTGGCGTGGGGCGAGCCGCTCGCCCGGGGCCGCGAGAAGCGCGACCCCGCCCTGGGGGAGCTCGAGGTGTACGCCGGGCCGCCGGCGGCGATCGTCGACGAGTCCGAGGTGCCGCCCCTGCTGGACATGGTGCGGCCGTTCCTGGCGCTGTACATCGGCGGGATGGGTGCCAAGGGCAAGAACTTCTACAACGAGCTCGCCCGCCGCTACGGCTACGAGGACGAGGCGGAGCAGATCCAGAACCTCTACCTGGACGGCAAGAAGGACGAGGCCGCCGCGGCGGTGCCCGACGAGCTGGTCCGGTCGATCTCGCTCATCGGGCCCCGGTCGTACGTGGCCGAGCGGATCGAGGCGTTCCGCGAGGCGGGCGCCACCACGCTGACCATCACGCCACTGGCCCCCGACGCCGCCGCCCGGGTCCGACTGGTGGAGCAGCTCCGCGACCTCTGAGTGGCGGCCCCGGGGCGGACGCGCGCTACCCGGTCGCCACCGCGCGCTTGGCCCAGCGGTAGTCCGCCTTGCCGGAGGGGGACCGGACCACCTCGGGCACCACCACGATGCTGCGCGGCACCTTGTAGCCGGCGAGCTTGGTGCGGCAGTGCGCCATCAGCTCGTCGGGGTCGGGCTCGTCGACTCCGTCGCGGAGCGAGATCACCGCGGCGACCCGCTCGCCGTACGTGGGGTCGTCGGCGCCGGCCACGAGGGCGTCGAACACCGCCGGGTGTGACTTGAGCGCCTGCTCCACCTCTTCCGGGAAGACCTTCTCGCCGCCGGTGTTGATGCAGCCCGAGCCCCGGCCGAGCAGGACGATGGCACCGTCGGCCTCGACCCGGGCCATGTCCCCGAGGACGGACATGCGGGTGCCGTCGGCGCGGGTCGGGAACGTCGCGGCCGTCTTCTCCGGATCGTTGTAGTACTCGAGCGGCACGTGCCCCACGCGGGCGAGGTACCCGATCTGGTCGCTGCCCGGGGTGATCGGCTCGAGGTCCTCGTTCACGACCTGCGAGCGGGGGCTCGGCGGCATCCGCAGCTCGCCGTCGTCGTTCATCTCGAGTTGCCCGTCGGTGCCCGACTCCGACGCGCCGAAGTTGTCGCGGATGAAGATGTCCGGCAGGACCGTCTTGAGCTTGTCGCGCGAGGCCTGCGACCAGATGGCGCCCCCGTTGTTCACCGCGAAGAGGGTCGAGACGTCGTAGGCGTCCGGGTTCGCCACGAGCTCGTCGACAAACGGCACGGCCATGGCGTCGCCCACCACCATGAGGATCTGCACCTGTTCGCGGGGGATCAGCGCCAGCGCCTCCCGGGCGTCCCAGTTGCGCATGATGACCTGCTTGGCGCCCATGAAGAACATGGAGAACACGGCGTAGACCGCGGCGCCGTGGATGAGCGGGGCGGTGACGAGGAGCGACATCGCCGGCGTGTTCTCGGCCGAGGCCACCAGCTCCCCGATGGTGTGGTGGGGGTCGCCGTACTGGTTCCCGCCGGCCAGCGCCGCGTAGTAGAAGTCCTCGTGCCGCCAGACCACGCCCTTGGGGTGGCCGGTGGTCCCGCCGGTGTAGATCATGAAGTGGTCGTCGCCGCTGCGGGCGGGGAAGTCGCGGACCTCCGACTGTCCGTCGACGGCCTCGGCGTACGAGCGCACGGTGACCCCGGCGGCCCCGCAGGCGGCGGCGAAGTCCGCCGGGACCTCGCCGATCACCACCACGTGCCGCAGCGTCTCCAGCCGCGGCAGCACCTCGGCGACCACGGGGCAGAACTCGGTGTCCACAAACGCCACGGTGGTGTCGGAGTCGGCGTAGAGGTACTCGAGCTCGGCCGCGGTGTAGCGGAAGTTGATGTTGACCGGCACCGCGCGCACCTTGAGCGCGCCGAGCAGGGTGGTCACGAACTCGGTGCTGTTGCGCATGTGCATGGCCAGGTGGTCGCGCGGCTGCACATCGATGGACTGCAGGAAGTGTCCGAGCCTGGTGGCCTCGGCGTCGAGCCGGGCGTATGTGAGACGGGCACCGTCCACGACGATCGCCTCTCGATCGGCGAGCGTGTCGGACAGTGCCTCGAAGCAGTCCGCGAGATTGATCGACATGTGTCAGTGGCCCCCTGTAGCGTACGAAATGAGAACGTGTTCCAGTATGCCCGAGGAGAGAGCGCAGATGGTTAAGCACCCGGTAGACAGCAGCAAGTCCCTCGACGGCAGGGTCGCGGTGATCACCGGCGCGGGGCAGGGCGTCGGGCAGGGGGTCGCGACGGCGCTCTCCCGCGCGGGGGCCTCCGTACTGATCATCGGCCGCAGGGCCCGCAAGCTCGAGGCGGCGGCGGAGGCGCTGCGCGCGGACGGCGGCCGCGTGGCCACGCTCGCGGTGGACATCGCCGCGGACGGGACCGCCGAGAAGATCGTCGAGACCGCGACCGCCGAGTTCGGTGGCCTCGACATCCTGGTCAACAACGCCAACGTCGCCTTCCCCGTCCCGCTGGCGGACTCCGACGACGACTTCTTCCGCACCGCCTTCGAGGTCGGCCCGCGGGCGTCGCTGAGCCTGATGCGCGCCGCGCGACCGGTGATGGCCGGCCGCGGGGGAGGTGTGATCATCAACCTCGCCACCTCCGCCGCCGTGCGGTGGGACGCGGCCGGCTACGGCGTCTACTCCGCGATCAAGGAGGCCCAGCGCGCGATCACCCGCACGGCAGCCCACGAATGGGCCTCCGAGGGCATCCGGGCGCTGTCGGTGGCGCCGCACGCGCACAGCCCCGGTCTGGACTGGTGGATCGAGAACAACCCCGAGGCGGCGGAGGAGTTCGTGGCCGCCATCCCCGCGGGCCGCATCGGCGACCCGGTCGAGGACATCGGCGTGCCCGTGGCCTGGCTCTGCTCGGACGAGGCCCGCTACCTCACCGGCGCGACCATCCCGCTCGACGGCGGCCAGTCCCGCTGGGGCTGACCGCCGCCCGGGCGGGGGTCACGCGAGGTCGACCACCACGTTCTTGAGCACGGGGGCGTCGTCGCGGTCGGCGGCCGTGGCGGCCACGAGCAGGCGCGTGTCCTCCTGCCACACGCGGATGCGCATGGTCTCGCCGGGGAAGAAGATCCCGCCGAAGGTGACGCCGTAGCCGCGGACCTTCCCGACGTCGCCGCCCAGGACCTCGTCGATCACGGCGCGCAGAACGAGCCCGTACGAGCACAGGCCGTGGAGGATCGGGCGGGGGAAGCCGGCGGCCTCGGCGAAGGCCGGGTCGGAGTGCAGCGGGTTGCGGTCGCCGCACAGGCGGTAGAGCAGCGCCTGCTGGGGCAGGCTCTGCACCTCGATGGTGTGGTCGGCGTCCCGCTCGGGGTAGGCGACCTTCTCCGAGGTGCCGCGCTCGCCGCCGAAGCCGCCCTCATCGCGGGCGAAGATGCCGGAACGGGAGGTCCACAGCTTCTCGCCGTCGGCGGAGACGGTCTCGGACTCCTGGATGATCACCGCCGCCGAGCCCTTGTCCTGGATCTCGGCGATCCTCGTCGTCGTCGTCGCACTCCCGGTGGCAGGGATGGGGCGGTGCAGCCGGACGGACTGGCTGCCGTGGACCACCTTGGCGAGGTCGATCTCGACCCCCGGGAAGGACACGCTCGGCGGGTCGGTGACATTCATCGTGGCGGCGACGGTCGCGAAGGACGGCAGGACCTTGGGCGCCGAATCGTCGACGTACTCGAGCCCGGCGGTGTCCATGGGGTCGGCCGCCGCGCCCACGCCCAGGGCGTAGAGCGCGACATCGGAGGCCGTCCAGGAGAACTCCTGCGAGGGCAGCTCGGCGCCGAGCGCCGTGTCCAGATCGATGGGCATGTCAGACTCCCGTCTTCTCGGTGGTGGCGGCATCGGACAGGATGTGCTCGACGGCGAGGTAGCCGAACACCATGGCCGGGCCGATGGTGGCGCCCGGGCCGGCGTAGGTGTGCCCCATGACCGGCGAGGAGGCGTTGCCGGAGGCGTAGAGCCCCTCGATCACGGAGCCGTCCTCGCGGAGTACGCGGCCCCGGACGTCGGTGTTGACGCCGCCCTTGGTGCCGAGGTCTCCGGGGACCATCTTGACCGCGTAGAACGGCGCCTTGGTGACCGGCCCGAGGCTCGGGTTGGGCTTGTTCGTCGGGTCGCCGTAGTAGTGGTCGTACCCGGAGGCGCCGCGGTCGAAGTCCTCGTCGCGGCCGTTCGCCGCGAAGCCGTTGAACCGGTCGGCGGTCTTCTGCAGCGCCTCGGCCGGCACGTCGATGAGCTCGGCGAGCTCGGCGAGGGTGTCCGCCTTGTGGAAGTTCTCCGTCTCGAGCCACTTGCGGGGCAGTGGCTGCTTGGCCTGCAGGCCGGCGAAGAGGTAGCGGTTCTTGTACTCCTGGTCGAAGACGATCCAGGCCGGGACGTTCTCTCCCGGCCCCTCACCCTGGCCGTACTTTCCGCCGTACATGCGGTGGCCGGCCTCGACGTAGGGCAGCGACTCGTTCATGAACCGCTCGCCCTTCTGGTTGACCATGAACGAGCAGGGCAGCGACCGCTCGGCCAGCGCGAACCACGGGCCGCGCGGCATGAGGATCGTCGGACCCCACCAGGCGTCCTCCATGAAGGACAGGGCCGCGCCAGTCTTCTCCATGAACTCGATGCCCTCGCCGGTGTTGCCGGCCGCGCCGACCGTCCACGAGGTGGGGATGGGCTGACGCTGGTACTTGTCGCGCATCTCCTGGTTGTGCTCGAAGCCGCCCGAGCCCATGACGACGCCGCGGCGGGCACGGAGGGTCTGCTCCTCGCCGTCCCGGGCGACGGTGATGCCGACGACCTTCTCGTCGACCCCGGATCCCTCGGTGACCAGGCCGGTCATGGGCGTCTCGAGCCACACCGGGACGCCGGCGTCGAGAAGGCCCTTGCGCAGGGCGGCGATGAGCGCGCGGCCCATGCCGACGGAGTTCTGCTTGCGGGCCTTGGCGAGGAACATCCGGGCGGCCACGCGGATCGAGCGGCGGATGCCCTTGGTGTGCGGGCGCTGCAGGAGGTTGAGCCAGCGGTAGTCGGACTGCATCACGACCATGTTGGCCGGGGCCTTGGCGTAGCCCGGCTCCAGCTTGTCGGCCTCCGGGCCGAGCTGGTTGAGGTCGAACGGCTTGGGCTCGACCGAGCGTCCGCCGAGGCGGCCGCCGGGGGCCTCCGGGTAGTAGTCGGAGTAGTCCTTGACCCACTCCATGTCCAGCGGAGAGTGGGCGAGGAGGAAGTCGAAGACCTCGGGGCCGCGGTCGAGGTAGGTGTTGATGCGCTCCGGGTCGACGACGTCGCCGATGATGGACTCGAGGTAGGTCCGCGCGGCCTCGGGGGTGTCGAGCACGCCGTCGCGCCTCAGCACCGAGTTCCCGGGGATCCACACCCCGCCTCCGGAGCGCGCGGTCGAGCCACCGTAGTGCGGCGCCTTCTCGACGACGACCACGCTGAGTCCCTTTTTCGCGGCCGCGAGTGCGGCCGTCATGCCCGCTGCCCCGCTGCCGACGACGACGACGTCAAATTCCTGCTCTGCCATGTAGAACACGTTATAGAACCAACGGCTGTCACGCCAGACGCCCCAGGTAGGCTCATCGTCATGCTCACCGAGGAGACCCGCGCCACGCTCGCACAGCGACTCTGGGACGCCGAGACCGACGTCTCGTCCATCGCCCCGCTCACGGACGACCACCCGGGCATGACCCCCGACGACGCGTTCGAGATCCAGCTCGTCAACATCCGCCGCCGGCTCGACGCCGGCGCCGTGGTCAGGGGCCACAAGGTGGGCCTGGCGTCCAAGGCGATGCAGGAGATGATGGGCGTCGACGAGCCGGATTACGGCCATCTGCTCGACACCATGGAGTACCCGCAGGGCACCCCCGTCGAGGCGGCCCGCTTCTGTTTCCCGCGCGTCGAGGTGGAGGTCGGGTTCATCCTCGGCGCCGACATCCCGCCGGAGGGCTGCTCGCAGGCGGAGGCCGCCGCCGCGATCGAGTGGGTCGTGCCGTCTATCGAGCTGATCGACTCGCGGATCAAGGACTGGAAGATCACCCTGCCGGACACGATCGCCGACAACGCCTCCTCGTGCGGCTACGTCGTGGGGGACGGCCGGGTGCGTCTGGCCGACATCGACGTCGCGGACATCGAGGCGACCCTCTACAAGAACGGAGAGTTCCTCGCCTCCGGACGCTCCGACGCCGTGCTGGGCAACCCGCTCAACTCGGTGGGTTGGCTCGCCTCCACCGTCGCCAAGTTCGGCGTGCGCCTGCGCAAGGGCGACGTGATCCTGCCCGGCACCGCGATCCGCGCGATGGATGCCGCGGCCGGCGACACCTTCCGAGCCGAGTTCGCCGGGCTGGGCGACGTGACGATGGAGTTCAGCTAGTCGCGCGGGGAGTTCAGCCAGGGTCCGGCCGCCGTGCACGCATCCGGACCGTGCACGCCTGCGGCGAGGTGAACGAGAGCAGGTCCACCGTCGTCTCGCCGTCCACGGTCAGGCCGTCCAGCATCCCCGCGTGGATCGCGCAGACCACGCCGTCGTGCGGATCCACCAGTTCGCGGAACGGGCAGTTGCGCAATTCCAGCTCGTCCTCGGGGGAGCGGGCCGCTGCGGGGTCGCCGGCGGTGGGCTCGAACCCGAGTTCGTCGAGCGCGGTCACCACCCGGTCGCGGGCGTCGGGCGCCGGCCGGTCGGCCGCGATCCTGCGTCCCCACGCCCGCCCCATGCGCCGGGCGGTGGCCGCCCGGTCGTCGTCGCTTCCGGGGAGTTCCGACAGGAGGAGCGAGGCCAGGAGCTGGTAGTCGCGCCGCCCGGTCCACGCGCCGCGCGCACTGGTGCGGTAGGTGGTCTGCGGCCGGCCGCGCCCGCCGCCGGGGCGGCTGTCCTGCGTGATCAGGCCGCTGTCGCGGAGGGCGGCGGCGTGCAGTCGCACCGAGTTGGGGTGCAGGTCGAGCGAGCGGGCGATCTCGTCGACGGTCGGAGGGGTCGGGGCGGTGCGGATGGCGGCGAGCACCTCGTCCCGCGTGTTCACGGGACCGCCCGGGTCCCGGACGGGCGTCGACCCGGTGTCGCCTGACACTGGCACCTCCTGGGCTCGCCTCGCGGGTTCTCGCGAGTCGTCATTTTCTCACAATCATAGTGTGATCTAATGGGGACGTCAGCTGGGGACGGTTTTCGTCGAAGGGGTCATGACATGAACGAGCTGCCTGTCACCGATGTGAGCACAGGGGCCGACGGGGACGACGGTCTCCCGGAGCTCGACGCCCGGGCCATCCCCCGCGCGATTCGCCACGGCGCCGTGATCGGCGCGTTCGGCCAGGTCCGCCCGGGCTCGGCCATGGTGCTGGCCGCCCCGCACGATCCCGTGCCCCTGCTCAAGCAGCTCTCGGGGATCGAAGGCGACGCCCTGGAGGTCTCGTACCTGCAGCAGGGCCCGGATGTCTGGCGGCTCCGGCTGGCGCGGAAGTAGGAGCGGGGCCCTAACGGTCCTCGGCCAGTGCCCGACCCGCCGCCGCAGCGACGCGGAGGACCAGCGGCTCCAGCCGGGCGAGGGTGCCCTCGTCGGGGGCACTGGCGGAGAGCGCGGCCACCGCACGTGAGCTGCGCGCTCCCGCCTCGTCGTCGTCGAACACCGGCGCTGCCACGCAGTACAGCCCCGGCGTGAGCTCGGCCCGGTCCACCGCACGCCGCGTCCGCCGGATCTCGCCCAGCTCCACCGCGAGCGCGTCCGCCGAGGTCAGCGTGGTCTCGGTCCATGCCGGCAGCGGGCCCTCGGCCACCCGCGCGGCGGCGCCCTCGTCGAACGCCAGCATCGCTTTGCCCACGCCGGTGCAGTAGGCGGGGAGTCCGCCGCCGACCCTCGAGGGCGACGGGATGGGCCGGGGCCCGTGCAGCTTGTTGAGGTAGACCACCTCGTCGCGGTGCAGTGCGGCCAGGTGCACCGTCGTGCGCGTGGACTCGAAGAGGTGGGCGAGGAACGGCGTGAGGACCCTGCGGATGCGCTCGTATCGCGGCGACGTGGGGATGGGGTCGAGGTCGTGGACGAGCGGACCGAGCCGGTAGCGCTGGCCGATCCGGGTGACCGCGTTGTTGCGTTCGAGGGCGGTGAGCAGGCGCAGCGTCGTCGATTTGGCCAGGCCCGTCTCGCGTGAGATCTCGCTCAGCGTCAGCCCCGGCCCGGAGGCGGTCGCGCGCAGTACGACGAACGCGCGGTCGACCGGGGACGGGTGGGGCTCGGACATGAGGCGAGTCTAGGTCGGCCCCTGCTCCCCGTTGTGCCCGCGCGTCCGGCCCGTGCGAGGCATATCGAACGCTTGCGCGAATATGAGCGATCCGGTAGTCTCGTACGTAAGTTCGAGTACAGCAGGGCGGGGAGGTGAGAGGGGTGACGACGACGAGCTCGCTCTTCATGCTTCCCGAACCGCTGGGCGTGATCGGCATGGACGCGGTCAGTGACGCCGCGCGGTCAGCGACCCTGGCGCAGAACCGCGCCGGCGCCACCCGTCTCGAGGCCGCGCACGTGATGGTCGAGCAGCTGACCCGTGCGGACCGGGCGGAAGCGGAGGAACGCGCGCGGAGCGGGGCAGCGCCGCGACCGGCGTATGCGCGCCTCGACCCGCGCTCGCGCGCCCGCGATCACCTGGCCGCCGCCTGTCAGCTCACGTGCTGGCACGCCAACCGGCTGGTGACGGCCGGCGTGCAGATCCATACCCGGCTGCCCGCGCTGCGGTCGGCGGTCGGGCGGGGACTGCTCCCCGAACAGATGGCGATCGACCTGGCCTGCCGACTGGCCGAGGTCCCGGACGGGGCCGTCGCCGCGGTCGAGCGGGACGTGGTGGGCAGCGTCACCGGCGACCTGGACGGTGGCGACCGACCGAGTCGCACCGCCGTGGACTCCCTGGTCGACGAGGCCCTGGAGCGGCACTGCCCGAGCGACGCCGAGGACGCCGTCGACGCCGCGGCCCGGAAGCGGACGGTGCGCGTCCGGGCGGGCCGCAACGGCATGGGCACCGTCTGGGCGAGACTCCCGATCGCGGACGCGGAACTGTTGCGCCACCGTCTCGAGGCCGACGCCCGCGCGGCGCTCCTGGACGGCTCGCCGCGGACTATGGACCAGCTCCGGGCTGACGCCCTGTCGTCGCTGGCGGTCTACAACCACGCCGGCCGGACCACCTCCGTCGCCGTCGACGGGCACGGCGACACGATCGAGATCGTGGAGCCGGTGCCCGGCGCCGACCTACCGCGTCCCACCGTGGGCAACGCCGCCGCGGCGGGCGGACAGTCGATCCGGATCAGCGTCATCGCCGCGGCCGCCGCGGGGCGGCCCAACCGGGTCGAGTTCGTCCACGGTGCGTACAGCAGCTTCGACTGGCTCTGCCAGGAGCTGCTCGACGGGGAGGACGCCCGCGTGCGGTTCGAGGTCATCGACGCCGCCCCCGGCGCCCTCGACTCCCCGGAGCACGCGCTCCGGTACGTGATCACCCCGGCCATGGCGGAGCGGATCCGGCTCCGTGACGGCACCTGCCGGCACCCCGGCTGCTCGGTGGCCGCCCGGGACTGCGACATCGACCACGTGATCGCCTTCAACACCACCGAAGCCGAACTCGGCGGACCCACCACCGAATGGAACCTCGTCTGCCTGTGCCGCAAGCACCACCGCGAGAAAACCTTCGGCAAGAGCGCGTACCGGCCCGGCCCACTCGGCGAGCTGATCATCGTCACCGAGACCGGTCACCAACACCGCACCAGGCCCAAAGGGCCCTTGGCGCGGGCCCGTGACCAGATCCGCCACGAGGCCTGGAACGCCCACATCGATCGGCTGATCGCCGACGACGGCTACCTCACCAACCCGCCGGCGTAGCGCCCTTGCGTGGCTGTGCCGGTGAACGGCACACGTGATTGTGGCGGCGTGCTCAGGTGGCGAGACTCGCAGGTATGACGGAGAAGACCAAGCTCACCGCCGCGATCGTGGGATCCGGCAACATCGGTACCGACCTGATGTACAAGCTCCAGCGCAGCGAGTACATCGAGCCCCGGTGGATGATCGGCATCGACGCGGAGTCCGAGGGGATGAAGCGGGCCGCGGACGAGGGACTGATCTGCATGGCCGGTGGTGCCGACGAACTGCTCGACTCGATCGAGGCCGGCGGCGAGAAGCCCGACCTGCTGTTCGAGGCCACTAGCGCCTACGTCCACAAGGAGTACGCGCCCAGGTACGAGGCCGCCGGCATCATCGCCATCGACCTCACCCCGGCGGCCGTCGGCCCCATGGTGATCCCGCCCGCCAACCTCAGCGAGCACGTCGATGCCCCCAACCACAACATGGTCACCTGCGGCGGCCAGGCCACCATCCCCATGGTCCACGCCGTCTCACAGGTCGTGCCGGTCCGGTATGCCGAGATCGTCGCGTCCGTCTCCTCCGAGTCCGCCGGACCCGGCACGCGCGCCAACATCGACGAGTTCACCGAGACCACCAAGCTCGCCATCGAGGAGGTCGGCGGCGCCGAGCGCGGCAAGGCCATCATCATCCTCAACCCGGCCGAGCCGCCCATGATCATGCGCGACACCATCTACTGCGGCATCCCCGACGACGCCGACCACGACCTCATCACCACCTCGATCCGCAAGAGGGAGAAGGAGATCCAGGAGTACGTGCCGGGCTACCGCCTGCTCCAGGAGCCACAGTTCGACCCGCCCACCGAGATCACCGGCGGGATGGCGCGTGTCGCGATCTTCGTCGAGGTCGAGGGCGCCGGTGACTTCCTCCCGCCGTACGCCGGCAACCTCGACATCATGACCGCCGCCGCCACCAAGGTCGGCGACGACATCGCCAAGACCAAGCTCGCCACCGCCACGTCCGGAGTGTGACAGACATGGACATGACCAACCCGCACAACGCCGCCGCGCGCGCGTACAGCTCCGATCTCGACATCCGGATCACCGACTCGTCCCTGCGCGACGGCTCGCACCACAAGCGCCACCAGTTCTCGGTCGAGGACGTGCGCGACGTCGTCGGGGCCCTCGACGGTGCCGGGGTGCCCGTCATCGAGGTCACCCACGGTGACGGCCTCGGCGGCGCCTCCTTCAACTACGGCTTCGCCAAGTCCTACGACCAGGAACTCATCAAGGTCGCGGCCGAGACCGCCACCCAGGCCAAGATCGCGTTCCTCACGCTGCCCGGACTGGGCATCAAGGACGACATCCTCGCCGCGCGCGACAACGGCGGCTCCGTCTGCCGCGTCGCCACCCACTGCACCGAGGCCGACGTCTCGATCCAGCACTTCGGCTACGCCCGGGAGCTCGGCCTGGAAACCGTCGGCTTCCTGATGATGGCGCACACCCAGCCCCCCGAGGTGCTGGCCAAGCAGGCCCGCATCATGGCCGACGCCGGCTGCCAGTGCGTCTACATCGTCGACTCCGCCGGCGCGCTGGTCATGGACCAGGTCTCCGACCGCGTCTCGGCGCTGGTCGCCGAGCTCGGCGACGACGCCCAGGTGGGCTTCCACGGGCACGAGAACCTGGACGTGGGCGTGGGCAACTCGATCATGGCGGTGCGCGCGGGCGCCCAGCAGATCGACGGCTCCACCAGGCGCTTCGGTGCCGGCGCCGGCAACACGCCCGTCGAGGCGTTCGTGGGCGTGTGCGACAAGCTCGGCATCACCACCGGCGTCGACTTCTTCCGTATCGCCGATGCCGCCGAGGACGTGGTGCGCCCGCTCATGCCGACCGAGTGCATCGTCGACCGGCAGGCCATGATGCTCGGCTACGCCGGTTGCTACTCGTCGTTCCTCAAGCACGCCGAGGGCCACGCCGAGCGCTACGGCGTGCCGTCGTCGGAGATCCTCATCCGTGCGGGCGAACGTCGCCTCGTCGGCGGCCAGGAGGACCAGCTCATCGACATCGCGCTGGAGATCCAGAAGGAGCAGGAGCGCGCGACCGCCTGACCCCGGCCGAGCGGCCCCCTGCCGGCCGGCCGAGCCGCCGGCAGGGGAGGTCACTCGGAGTAGGAGATCTCCACGTGGTCGGTCTTGGGCAGCAGCTGGCAGCCCAGGACGTAGCCCTCCTCGACCTCCTCCGGGTCGAGGATGCCGTTGTGGATCATCTCGACCTCGCCGGACTTGAGGATGCAGGCGCACGCCGAGCACTCGCCCTGGCGGCACGAGAACGGCGCGTTGATGCCCTTGGAGAGCAGGACGTCCAGGAGCGGGGTGTTGCGGGGCCAGTCGACCTCGTGGACCTCGTCGTCGAGCTCCACCGTCGCCGTGGCCGGGCCCTCCCCGCTGCCGTCGTCCGGGGTCTCCTCGATGACGATCTCCGCGAACGGGTCGCCCTCGATCGAGGAGAACACCTCGGTGTGGATGAGGTGCATGTCCGCGCCGGAGCGGCGCAGGCCCGCCTTCGCGGTCTCCATGAACGGCGACGGCCCACACATGTAGGAGTGGCGCTTCGCGGCGACCGGCTGGAGCAGGTTGCCGAGCATCTCCGCGCTGGGGATGCCGGAGACCGACTCGAGCCAGTGCAGGACCGACAGCCGATCCGGGTGCTCGGCCTGCAGCTGTTGGAGCTGGTCCTTGAAGATGACGGACTTCTCGTCGCGGTTGGCGTACACCATGACGATGTGGCCGGTGCCCTGGGCGAGCGCCGACCGCAGGATCGACATGACCGGCGTGATGCCCGAGCCCGCGGCCAGGAGGATGAAGTCCTGGTCCAGGTCCTTGGGCGTGAAGATGCCGGACGGGGCCAGGACGTGCATCTTCTGGCCCGCCGCGGCGTTGTCGCACAGCCAGTTGGATCCGTAGCCGTCGACCGTGCGCTTGACGGTCACCTGCAGGCGCGTGTCCTCGGTGGGCGAGCTGGACAGGGAGTAGCAACGGGCGACGGAGCCCGTCTGCTCGCTGGGGATCCGCAGGGTGAGGAACTGTCCGGGCGTGTACCGGAAGTCCTCCTCGGACCCCTCGGGGATGTCGAAGACGATCGATTTGGCGTCCGCGGTCTCCTCGATCACCTCGGCGATCGTGAGCTCGCGTACGAAGGAGCCCAGCTGGGGGGTATCGGTCATGAAGGCAAGCCTAACTCGTGGGCCGGTCGGAGCGGGGGCGTGCTCACTCCGGGAGGTAGAGCGGGTTGACCATGTGCTCGGCGTCCTCGGGATCGACGCCCTCGGCCAGGGTGATCAGGCCCTCCGCATAGGCGTAGCGGATGCTCGCAAGCATGCGCGGGCAGGTGTCCTCGCCCTCCGGGATCTCCGCGCCGCCTCTCCACTCGTTGAGGACGGGGCAGTTGCGGTCACTGCTGTCCCGCCACTGGATGGAGGTGTGCTTCTCGCTGTTCTTGCGCACGAACGCGCGGGTGCCGCAGGCGCGGCAGTCCACGGGCTGGAAGCCGGACCGGGTGTACGTGTGGCGGTCGCGGTCGGTGTCCGCGTGCAGACGCGCGGCGCGCGCCGGGTCGGTCTCGTCCCAGGTGGGCGCGCGCCGCGAATCGTGCTGCTTGTACATCACTTCTCGGCGGCGGAGGCCTCGGCCTCACCGGCGACCTCTGCCATGCCGGTGTACTGGGTCTGCTCGTCGGAGACCTCGGCCGAGCCTTCCTGCTGCCTACGCATGTTCTCGGCGACCTCCTTCTCCCAGTACTGGTTGGCGGCCGTGGTGTCGACCTCGAACTCGAACCGCTCCTGCATCTCCGGCTCGACCTTGTCGCGGTCCACGTAGAACTGCTCGTACCAGCGGCGCAGCTGGTAGACGGGCCCGTCCTCCTCGCAGAGCAGCGGGTTGGCGATGGCCGACTTGCGCTGCCAGATGCGGACGTCCTGCAGGAACCCCTCGCCGAAGAACTCGGCGATCTTCGAGGCCATTTTGGTGGCCGTCTCGTCGTCGAAGCCCTCGGGCTTCTTGACCATGAGGCCGTACATGAGGACGAACGAGTTCTGGTCCGTCGGGTAGTGGCAGTTGATGAGGATCGCGTCCGTCTCGAACTTGCCGTACATCTGCTTGAGCGGGTTGATCATGAACGACGGGCCGTAGTACGAGGCGACGGACTCCAGGAGCGTGTCGCCGTACTTCCCGCCCGACGGATCGTGGTCCGGCCGCCCCTTGGTGTTGAGGTACTGGGTGGCGGTCTGGCCCTCGAAGACGTTCTTGAAGTACGTGGGGAACGCGTAGTGGATGTAGAAGAAGTGGGCCATGTCGACCACGTTGTCGACGATCTCCATGCAGTTGGAGCCGGAGATCTCCAGGCGGTTCCACACCCAGTCGGTCCACTCGCCGGACTCGTACTCGGGGAGCGCCGGGATCGCGTCCTCCTCGCGGGGCGGGTTGCCCTCGTGGTCGTGCCACACAAAGACCAGGCCGCTCTGCGTCATGGTGGTCCAGGCACGGGTCTTGGCGCGGAGGGGGACGCGCTTGGCGTACGGGATGCCCTTGCACTTGCCGTCGCCGCCCCAGCGCCAGTCGTGGAAGGGGCAGGCGATGTTGCCGTCCTTGACCTCGCCGTCGGACAGGTCGCCGCCGAGGTGCCGGCAGTAGCCGTCGAGGACGTTGATCTGGCCCTCGGTGCCGGCCCACACGACCAGCTTGGTGCCGAAGGCGTGGATCGAGTGCGGCTTGCCGTCGGAGAACTCCTCGACGGTGCCGATGCAGTGCCAGCCGCGCGCGTAGCGCTCGCGGACCTCACCGGTGTCGATCTCGCGGACGGAGCCTGAGGGTTTGGTGGGTGCGGACATGATGAGCCTCCTGAGGGACGGGCCTTATGAGAACAGGTTATAGAATTGCCGGGTGCCCCACAACCAAACCGGGAAGGCGCTGGCACGCGGTGGCATAGCCTGCGGATGGCGTGGGTTGCGTCTGGTGCAAAACTGTAACGTGTTCTAGTCTGGAAGCAAGCCGCACGAGTTTCATCAGAGAGGGAGACCATGAGCGAGTACGCCAACCACGAGGTCATCGATCGGATCAGGGCCCTCCTGCCCGGGTTCGCCGAGCGCGCCCAGGAGACCGAGGATCTCCGCAAGGTGCACCCGCAGAACATCGCGGAACTCGACGAGGCCGGCTTCTTCAAGCTGTGCCAGCCGGCCCAGTGGGGCGGTTACGAGGCCGAGATGGAGACGTTCTACTCGGCGGTCAAGCTCATCGCCTCCGCGTGCGGGTCGACCGGCTGGTGCGCCTCGATCCTCGGCATCCACAACTGGCACCTCGCCCTGTTCTCCCAGCAGGCGCAGGAGGACGTGTGGGGCGACGACCCGACCGTCCGCATCTCCTCGTCGTACGCCCCGATGGGGGCGTCCACCAAGACCGACGACGGCTACGTCCTCAACGGCAAATGGTCCTGGTCCTCCGGGTGCCAGCACGCGGACTGGGTCTTCGTCGGCGGTCCGGTGCTGGACGACGACGGCAAGATGATCGACTTCTGCACGTACCTGGTCGAGGGCTCGCAGTACGAGATCATCGACGTGTGGAACGTGGTCGGCCTCCGCGGGACCGGCTCGAACGACATCGTCGTCAAGGACGCGCTCATCCCCGCGCACCGGGTGCTGTCCTTCGCGGACATGGCCAAGGGCACCTCGCCGGGCCTGGAGAAGAACACCAACAGCATCTACCGGCTGCCCTGGGGCACCATCCACCCGACCACCATCACCTCGCCCATCATGGGCATGGCCGACGGCTGCTACGAGGTGCACCGCGAGCACCAGCGGAACCGTGTCCAGGCCTCGACCGGCGCCACCGTCAAGGACGACCCGTTCGCCAAGGTTCGGCTGGCCGAGGCCGCGAGCGAGATCGACGCCGGCTGGCTGCAGCTCATGCGCAACCTCCGCGTGGAGAAGGACGCCGTGGACTCCGGCGACGGTGTGACCATGGAGATGCGCACCCGCGCCCGCCGCGACCAGGTGCGGGCCACGCAGCGGTCGATCGACGCGATCGGCCTGCTGTTCCAGAACTCGGGAGCGCGCGCCCTCGACAACACCTCGCCGATCCAGCGGTTCTGGCGCGATGCCAACGCCGGCCGGGTGCACGCCGCCAACGACGCGGTCAAGGGGTACATCAGCTGGGGGCAGAATGAGTTCGGCGAGAAGGTCACCGACTCGATGGTCTGATCCGCACGAGGATCGAAGGGACAACTCATGGCTATCAACAACTTCGGCTACGTCCGCATCCAGGCGACGGACATGGACGCGTGGCGCCGGTACGGCAACAAGGTCCTCGGCTTTGTCGAGGGCGACGGCGACGACCCGGATTCGCTCTACTTCCGTATGGACGAGCACCCGCACCGGTGGATCATCGTCCCCGGCGCGGAGGACACCCTGCTCGGCGTGGGGTGGGAGTGCGCCAACGAGGCGGAGTTCGAGGACGTCAAGCGCCGCCTCGACGCCGCCGGGGTGCCGTGGCAGGAGGCGCCGCCCGAGGTCAAGAAGGACCGCAAGGTCCGCGGGCTCATCACCTGCACCGACCCGGCCGGTTTCACGCTGGAGATCTACCACACGATCGCGCTGAAGCACCGCCGCATCCCGACCCCGTATGGGCACCAGTTCGTCACCGGGGACCAGGGCGCGGGCCACATAGTGCTCTCCACGCCGGACGAGGTCGCGGCGCTGGAGTTCTACCGCGACGTGCTGGGCTTCTCGCTGCGGGACTCGATGAGCCTGCCGCCGGAGATCGTGGGCCGACCGGCCGACGGCGACCCCGCCTGGCTGCGCTTCCTCGGTTGCAACCCGCGGCACCACTCGCTCGCCTTCACGCCGTTCCCCAACCCCACCGGGATCATCCACCTGATGGTCGAGGTCGGCTCGGCGGACGACGTGGGCCTCGCGCTCGACCGGGCCCTGCGCAAGAAGGTCAAGATGTCGGCGTCCCTGGGGCGTCACGTCAACGACAAGATGATGAGCTTCTACATGAAGACGCCCGGTGGCTTCGACTGCGAGTACGGCTGCGAGGGCATGCAGGTCCACGACGACGAGAACTGGGTGGCACGCGAGTCCACCGCCGTCAGCCTGTGGGGGCACGACTTCTCCGTCGGCCTCAAGTAGGGGAATAGGCTGGGCCCCGTCACCGATCTCGAGCCACGTCCAGGAGGACCGACCCGATGAGCAGCACCGAAGACCGCCCGGAGGGCCAGAGCTTCTCCAGCCGTGAGCTGCGCGACGCGCTGGGCCAGTTCTGCACCGGCATCACCGTGATCACCGCGGTGGACGAGGGCGCGCCCGTGGGCTTCGCCTGTCAGTCCTTCTCCGCGTTGTCGCTCGAGCCGCCGCTCGTGCTCTTCTGCCCCATGAAGACGTCGGGCTCGTGGAAGGGGATCGAGCGCGCCGGCAAGTTCTGCGTCAACATCCTCTCCGAGGAGCAGGAGTCGGTCTCCTCGACGTTCGGGCGCCGCGGGGAGGACAAGTTCGCCACGATCGACTGGACGCCGAGCCCCATGGGGTCACCGGTGATCACCGGCGTGATGGCGTGGCTGGACTGCACCATCGACCAGATCCTCGACGGCGGCGACCACTGGATCGTCCTCGGCCGCGTGAGCGACCTCGGCCCCACCAAGCGCGACATCCGGCCGCTGCTGTTCTACCGCGGCGCCTACCTCAGCATCGAGGAGGACGTCGTGGATCCCACGCCCGAGCAGGAGGAGCTGGCCAACTTCATCACGTCGTCCGACTCCTACACGTGGCTGTGAGCGGCGCGACCGGGCCGCTCGCCGCCGCGCTGGTCGAGGCGGAGGAGATCATCCGGCAGGCGCCGCACGTGCGCAGCGAGGCGGATGTGGCCGAGGGACTCGAGTACCTGCTCGGCACCCTGCGCGGGGTGATCGAGGGCGGCCAGCACCGCGGCCGGACGCATCCGCAGCTGTTCGAGGCCACGGGCCCGTACACCAAGATGGGCCTGGACAACCCGGACACGCTGTACTTCTACGCCAACCTCGCCGACGACGCCGAGTACGTCATCGAGGGCGTCCGGGGCACCACCGCGGACCTGTCGTTCCAGGTGCTGGCCGGCAACTACTCGGCCGACGACCGCGCGGCATCCCATGCGGCGTTCGACGACCGCGCGCTGGAGATCGACGACGACGGACGGTACTCGTTCCGACTCGGGCCACCACGGCACGACGACGACGAGGGGGACGCCGGCTACGTCGTCCTCCATCCGGGCGGCTCGATGATCGCCGTCCGCGAGGTGTTCTCGGATTGGGACACCGAAGTCGCCGGGTCCGCGACCCTGCGGCGGGTGGATTCCGCCGGGACGGCTCCCCAACCGCCGACGGTCGCGGGGCAGGAGAAGTTCTACGCCAAGCTCGCCGAGGTGCTGATCGGGCGCCTGCGCACCTGGCTCGCGTTCCCCGACTGGTTCTTCGGCGACCAGGAGCGCAACACCCTGTACGAGCCCCGGCAGACGCCGGGCGGGCTCACCACGCAGTTCTCCTCGGCCGGGATCTTCGAGCTGGAGCCGGATCAGGCCATGGTCATCTCGGTGCCCGTGGCAGGCGTGCCCTACCAGGGCTTCCAGCTGGGCAGCATGTGGTACGCCTCGCTCGACTACGTGCACCACCAGACCAGCCTCACCGCGGACCAGGCGCACGTGCACTCCGACGGGATGATCCACCTGGTGCTGTCCGAGCGGGACCCGGGACTGGCCAACTGGCTCGAGCTCCTGGGGCATCGCGAGGGGATCATGCAGTTCCGCTGGCAGCGGGTCGACGGGCCCATCACCCCGGAGTCGGGCCCCTCATGGAAGATCGTGCCGTTCGGGTCCCTGGCCGACGAGGTGCCGGGGTACGCCGGGCAGCAGGTCGGCCCCGAGCAGTGGCGTGACCGGATCGCCGCCCGCCAGCAGGCGTTCGCGCGGAGGGGGTTGTCGTGAGCGACGACGCCGACCGCGTGAACGTGGGCACCGTCGAGGACCTGCACGCCAGCGCCTCCCGCGCGGTGGGGCTGGAGGACTTCGGCGACGGTGACGACCGGCACCGCGAGGCGTTGGGCGTCCTGCTCGATTCGCTGCACTCCGACGCCGGGCTCACGCCGGCGGGCAGCAAGTACTGGCGGTCCGTGCTCAAGGGCGCGCTGGTGGCGAGGCTGCTCGCGCAGTCGGGCTTCGCGGCCGCCCCGGCGCAGGCGGAGGTCGAGATCTCCCGGCCCGTCGTCGTCACCGGGTTGCCCCGTACCGGCACCACGGCGCTGCACCGGCTCCTCGGTGCGGACCCTGCCAACCAGGGACTCGAGCTCTGGCTCACGGAGGTCCCGCAGCCGAGGCCGCCCCGCGAGACCTGGGAGGACGATCCGGCCTACCGCGGCATCCGCGATCTCTACGCCGGCTTCATGGCCGAGAACCCCGACTACGGAGGGGTGCACTACATGTCGGCCGACGACCTCGAGGAGTGCTGGCAGCTGCTGCGGCAGTCGGGCACCAGCGCCTCCTACGAGTGCCTCGCGCGGCTCGACGGCTACTCGGACTGGCTGCAGTCGGCGGACTGGACGCCCGCGTACCGGCGGCACAAGCGCAACCTGCAGCTGATCGGGGCCGACGATCCGGATCGGCGTTGGGTGCTCAAGAACCCGAGCCACCTGTTCGCGCTCGACGCGCTGCTCGAGGTGTACCCGGACGCGGTGGTGGTGCAGACGCACCGGGATCCGCGCAGGTCGATGGCGTCGATGTTCTCGCTCGCGGAGAAGACCGCCGCCGAGTGGTCGACGCGGTTCACCCCCGAGTACATCGGCTCCTCGCAGCTCGACTTCTGGGCGCGCGGCGTCGAGGCCTTCGACGCGGTCCGCGCGCGGCACGAGGCGGACGCGACCTCGAGGGCGACCTTCGTCGACGTGGACCACCGCGAGCTCCTCGCTGATCCCGCGGGGATGGTCGAGCGCGTGTACGCCGCGGCCGGTGCACAGCTGTCCGCGGGGGTGCGTGATGCCGTCGAGGCGGAGAACGCCAAGAGCCTGTCCGGCGACCGGGCGCCCGCGCACCGGTACACACTCGCGGACTACGGGGTGAGCGAGGAGCAGGTCGCCGAGCGCTTCGCCGGCTACCGGGGCCTCGACGCCTGAGCGAGCGGCCCCGCGCCGGCCCCGGCCGAGCTCACCTATTCATTTGCGGTTCACCTATGGGATCCCGTAGGTGTAACGCAGTTCGCTAGGTGATCCGCCGCCCCTCCCACACGCTTCGCGACGGCGCGGTGGCGCGGTGGCGCGGTGGCTAGAGGTACTTCGCGACGGCGTCGATGAGGCGATCCGCCAGGTCCTGCTTGCACACCAGCAGGTCCGGGAATTCGATTTGCTCGGTGTTGTAGACCAGCTCGGAGCCGTCGAGCCGGCTCGCGTGCAGTCCGCGCTGCCGCACCACCCCGTAGGTGGCGGCCGAGTCCCACTGGTGGTGGCCGCTCGTGTGGATGTAGGCGTCGCACTCGTCCTCGACCACGGTCGCGGTCTTGCCGCCGCCCGAACCGAGGTGCACCAGGGACGCGTCGAGCGAGGCGGCCAGATCCTCGGCGAACGCGGGCGGCGCCGACTCCGAGACGGCGATGCGAACGCGGTCGTCCTGGCGTGGCGGGACCAGGGGCCCGGGTCGGGGGCCGCGGATGATGGACATCGGCTGATAGGTGGTGGCGCCGCGCCCGGTGAGGACGCGCCCGTAGGCGGGCACCGCGATCGCGCACGCGGTGATCCCGGCGACACCCTCGGGGCTCCGCTCCCACAGCGCCACGTGCACGGCCCAGTCCGGGCGCCCCTGGATCTGGTACGAACGCACGCCGTCGAGCGGATCGAGGAACCACACGCGGTCGGCGTCCAGGCGCTCGCGCGAGTCGGGATTCCACTCGCCGTAGAGCACATCGTCGGGGCGGGCGACGGCCAGCCGGTCGACGATCACGGCCTGTGCCTCGGCCTCGGCGAACGCGCCCAGCTCGTCGGGGGCGACCGGGGCGGCCCGCAGGTTGGTGAGCAGCCGCCCGGCCTGCCCCGCCAGATCCTCGGCGAGTCGTTGGTCGTTGTTACGTCCGTGCTCGGGGAAGGGGCTCATGTCCTCCGAGTCTAGAGCCCCGCGGCGGTCTCGAGTGCGGCGAGCAGCTCGTGGGGCTGGCCGAGCAACTGGGCGGTCCCGTGGGCCCGCTTGAAGAACAGGTGGGTGTCGTACTCCCAGGTGATCGCCACACCGCCGTGGAGCTGGATCGCCTCGCCGGTGATCCACTGAAGCGCCTCCGAGCAGTACACCTTGGCGGCGGCGGCCTCGACCTCGGCGGCGTACGCGGACTCGTCGTCGTCAGCGGCGGCCACCAGAGCGGCGGCCGAGTAGGACAGTGAGCGGGCGGTCTCCGCCTCGACGTACATATCGGCCATGCGGTGCTTGAGCGCCTGGAAGGAGCCGATCACCCGGCCGAACTGCTTGCGCTCCTGTGTGTACTGCACGGTCGCGTCGAGGACGGCGCGCGCCGCGCCCACCTGCTCGGCAGACAGTGCCGCCCATCCGGCCGCGCGCAGGCGCGACAGGAAGCTGGCCCGCGTGGGGATCGCGGTGGCGGCGACGTCGTCGAAGGTGACGGTGGCGGTGGTCCGGGTGGGGTCCATCACGGGGACGCGCGTGGCGCTCACCCCGTCGGCGTCGGCCGGGACCTCGAACAGGCCCACGCCGTCGCCGTCGAGGGCCACCACGAGCAGGGTGGCGGCGGTGTCGCCGCCGAGGACGTGATGCGCGGTCCCGCGCAGGCGCCCGTCCGTGGCGCGGACGCCGGGGGTGGCCCACCCGGATTCCGAGGCCCAGCACAGGGCGGCCTGCTCGCCTGCCGCGATCGACGGCAGCAGGCGGGCGCAGGCGTCGGCATCGCCGGCGGCGAGGACCGCGTGGGCGGCGAGGACGGCCGACCCCAGGAACGGCGACGGGGTGAGGCGGCGGCCGAGCTCCTCGCACACCAGGTGCGTCTCGACCCAGCCGGCGCCGGCGCCGTCGTACTCCTCCGGGATCGAGAGCGCGGCCACGCCGATCTGCTCGACCAGGGTGGACCACAGCGCGGGGTCCCAGCCGTGCTCGGAGGTGAACGCCTCGCGCACCGCGGCCGAGTCGGAGCGCTTGGTCAGCAGGTCGGCGACGGCGCTGCGCAGTGCGGCCTGCTCCTCGGTGTCGACTCCGGGACCGCTCATCGGATCGCCTCGAGGACCCGGCCACGGTGGAAGGCCTGCGTGCCCCACGCGGTCTGCAGCGCGCGCGTCTTGGTGAGCAACAGGCCCAGGTCGTGCTCGAGCGTGTAGCCGATCGCGCCGTGGAGCTGCAGCGCGGTGCGGGCCGACAGGTAGGCGGCGTCGGCGACGGCGACGCGGGCGGCGGAGACGTCGCGCACGGAGGCCGCCGGGTCGTCCGGGTTCTCGGCCAGCGACAGCGCGCCGGCCCAGAGCAGCGGGCGGGACATCTCGAGCGCGATCGCGACGTCGGCGAGCTGGTGCTTGAGCGCCTGGTACTCGCCGATGAACCGGCCGTACTGCTTGCGCTGCTTGGCGTAGTCCACCGTCATGTCGAGCATGGCCCGGCCCAGCCCCTGGAGCTGCGCGGCGGTGCCGAGCGCGCCGTGGTTGACGAGATCGGTCGTGCTCGCTGCGGCGATCCGCGCGCCGGGCTCGGGCCGCGTCACCGTGCGGGCACGGTCCACGGAGCGGCGGTGTTCGCCGGCGGTGCCCAGGAAGACGGAGTCGTCGTCGGCCACCCAGGTGTGCGAGGCCACGTGCGGGTCGGGCGCGAACGGGGAGACGCCGGGCACGGCGACGGTGGCCAGCGCGCCGCCGGCGATCTCGCCCGCGACATCACCGAGGTCGGAGTCTCCGCCCAGCGCGCCGGCGATGCGCGGGGCCACCATGACGCTCTCCACCACGGGGCCCGGGACGGCGTGCCGTCCCAGCACCTCGAGCGCGACCATGGCCTCGACGGCGGTGGCGCCGGCCCCGCCCGAGTCCTCTCCGATCAGGAGTGCGGTCGCGCCGGTCTCGGCGACGCGCCCCCACACCCGGGTGCCCGGGTCGGTGTCGCCGTCGTTCCATGCGCGGATGACCGAGGGCATGTCCGAGGAGGCCAGGAGCGAGTCGACGCTCGTGGCGAAGTCGGTGATCTCGGGATCGAGTGCGAATTCCATGATGTCTCCCGTCAGCCTCGCGGCAGGCCGAGGAGTCGCTCGGCGATGATGTTCTTCTGGACCTCGTTGGTGCCCGCGTAGATGGGCCCGGCGAGGGCGAACAGGTAGCCGTCCATCCACTTCTCGCCGGCGAGTTCGCCCGAGGTGCCCAGGACATCCAGTGCGGTCTCGTGGGTGGCGATGTCCCAGTCGGACCAGAACACCTTGTTGAGGGACGATTCGAAGCCCAGGTCCGCGCCGCCGGTGAGCTTGGTGACCGTGGCCCAGGTGCTGAGCTCGTAGGCGCGGGAGCCGATCCAGGCGTCCACCACGCGGTCGGCCAGTGCGCCCCGGTTCCGCTCGTCGAGGTCGGGCTCGTTGCGTCGCCACGTCTCGAGCAGCCGGTCCGTCGTGGCGAGGAAGCGGCCGGGGGAGCGCAGCGAGAGCCCGCGCTCGTTGTTGGCGGTGGACATGGCCACCCGCCAGCCCTTGTCGACCTCGCCGATCACCCCGGATTCGGCCGGGTTCGCGGGGTCGTCGGGGACGAAGACGTCCTCGAGGAACAGTTCGGCGAAGCCGGGCAGTCCGTCGAGCTGGTCGATCGGTCGCACGGTCACGCCGTCGGCCCGGAGGTCGAACATGAAGTAGGTCAGGCCCTTGTGACGCGGCTCGTCCGGGTCGGTGCGGAACAGTCCGAAGCCCTTGTCGGCGAACGAGGCGCGGGTGGACCACACCTTCTGGCCGTTGAGGACCCAGCCGCCCTCGACGCGCGTGGCGGTCGAGCGCAGTGAGGCCAGGTCGGAGCCGGCCTCGGGCTCGGACCACGCCTGCGCCCAGATGTCGTCGGCGCGGGCCATGCGCGGCATGATGCGCTCGAGCTGCTCGGGGGAGGCGTGGTCGAAGAGGGTGGGGGCCAGCAGGAAGATGCCGTTCTGGCTCACCCGCAGCGGGGCGTCGGCGCGGAAGTACTCCTCCTCGAACACCACCCAGTTGACCAGGCCGCAGTCCCGGCCGCCGAACTCCTCGGGCCAGGAGACCACCGACATGCGGGCGTCGGCCATCGTGCGCTCCCACTCGCGGTGGGCCTCGAAGCCCTCGCGGGTGTCCATGTGCGGCAGCGGCTCGGAGGGCACATTGGCGGCGAGCCACTCGCGCACCTCCGTGCGGAACTCCTCGGTCGAGGCGTCGAGGTCGAGGTCCACTCCTCAGCCCTCCTTCTTCTCGGTGGTCCCGGTGTTGGCGCCGTCGCGCATCGAGCGGGCGTCCATGCCGCCCAGCGAGGCGGAGAACGAGTCGGTGTCGTCCGGCTCGGCGTTGGCCGAATGGGCGAACATGTGCCAGCCGAACGCCGTGTCCAGCGAGGTCTGCAGGCCCATCTGGTCCTCGCTGGCGTTGACGGCCTTCTTGGTGAGCGTGAGCCCGAAGGCGGGCATCGCCGAGATCTCGCCGGCGATCTGGTCGACCCTGGCCTGGAGGTCATCGCGCGGCACCACGTGGTTGAGCATCCCCCAGTCCAGCGCCTCGGCCGCGGTGAACCTACGACCGGTGTAGAGGAGCTCCTTGGCGCGGCGCGGGCCCAGGACAAAGGCGTGGGCGAAGTACTCGACGCCGGGGATGCCCATCTTGACCACGGGGTCGGAGAAGAACGCGTCGTCGGAGGCCACGATGAAGTCGCATGCCCACGCGAGCATGAGCCCGCCGGCGATGCACGCGCCGTGCACCTGCGCGATCATCGGCTTGGGGATCTCGCGCCAGCGCCGGCACATCTGGACGTAGACCTCGGTCTCGCGCGCCAGGCGACGGTCGCCGCCGCCGCGGGTGGTGTGGTCCCACCAGAGGGCGGCCCGGTTGGGGTACTGCACGTGGTGGTCGCGCTCGGCGGTCCCGATGTCGTGCCCGGCGGAGAAGTGCTTGCCGGCCGCGCGCAGGACGATCACCTTGACCGAGTCGTCCTCGACGGCCTTGATGAATGCGTTGTCCAGCGAGTACGTCATGACCGAGTTCTGCGCGTTGCGGAAATCGGGCCGGTTGAGGGTGACGTAGGCGGTGCTGTCCGAGACCTCGTAGGCCACCGGCTGGGTGTCCGGTCCGAGGTCGTCGACCCCGAGGACCGGGGGGATCTCTGCAGCGGTCATGAGCTGGGCTTCTCCTTACCTAGCAAGTGCTTGGTTGGTAGTCTACCGGACCCGGCGGACGGCGAGCATTCAGACGCCGTAGCCGCCGTCCACGTCGAGCTTCTGCCCGGAGATGAAGCCCGCGCGGTCGGAGGCGAGGAACGCCACCGCCTCGGCGATGTCGTCGGCCGAGCCGAATCGGCGCAGGGGGATGTTGCCGCGCGTGATCTCCAGCGCCCGTTCGTCCAGGTCCCCGGAGGCGATGAGCCGGGAGGCCATGCCGTCGGTGAGCATCCCCGGCCCCACGCAGTTGAGCCGCACCCCGAACCGGCCCTCTTCCGCGGCGAACCCGCGCACGAGCGCCTCGACGGCGCCCTTCGGTCCGGAGGACAGGCCGTCGCGTGCCGGGTAGCGGGTGGTCGCCGCGGTGGTGACGACGACGACGTTGCCGCGCGCCCGCCGCAGGTGGGGCAGGGCCGCGTGGATCACCGAGAAGCAGGCGGCCGCGTCGGCGTCGAGCTGGCGACGGAAGTCGGCGGGCGGGATGCGGGACAGGTGGATCATCGGCACGTGCGGACCCGCGCAGTGGGCGAGGACGGCGATGCCGTCGGACCGCCGGCCGATCCGGTCGAAGGTGGCCGCGACCTCGTCGTCGTCCCCCGTGTCCATCGGGGTGCACTCGGCGCCGAACTCGGTGGCCAGATCGGCGGGCTCGGTGGTGCGGTAGGTGAGCACCAGCGGCGCGTCCGGGTGCCGGGCGCGCAGGTGCCGCGCCACCGCGTGCCCGATCCCGCCCGAGGCGCCGGTGACCACGACGGCGGTCATTCAGCGCAGTTCCGTCTTGAGGATCTTGCCGGAGGCGTTGCGGGGGAAGGAGCCGACGAACTCCACGCTGCGCGGGCGCTTGAAGTTGGCCAGGTGCTCGGCGGCGAAGTCCAGGACGTCCTGCTCCGTGAGCGCCGAGCCCTCGCGCCGGACCACGAACGCCTTGCCGACCTCGCCCATCCGCTCGTCCGGCACGCCGATCACCGCGGATTCGACCACGCCGTCCAGGCGGGCCAGCGACTGCTCGATCTCCGCGGGGTACACGTTGAAGCCGCCGTTGATGTACATGTCCTTGAGTCGGTCGGTGATGCGCAGGTTGCCGCGCTCATCGATCTCGCCGACGTCGCCGGTGCGGAGCCAGCCGTCGTCGGTGAAGGCTTCCGCCGTGTTCTCCGGGTCGTCCAGGTAGCCCTGCATGACCATCTCGCCGCGGGTGAGGATCTCGCCGTGCTCGCCGATCCGGATCTCCATCCCGGGGTAGGCGCGCCCGCAGGTGGTGGCCACGGTGACGGCGTCGTCGTCGGGGCGGCACGAGGTGATGAACCCCATCGTCTCGGTCTGCCCGTACGCGGTGATGACCGTCTCCAGGCCCAGGTCGGTCTGCATGCGCTCGACCAGCACCACCGGGACGATCGACGCCCCCGTGACGGCCAGGCGCAGTGAGCTCAGGTCGTACCCGGGGCGCGTCGGCTCGTCGAGGAGCGTCTGGAAGATGGTCGGCGCGCCCGGCACGACCGTCGCCTTCTCGTCCTGTATCAACCGGAGCGTCTCCGCGGTGGAGTAGACGGCCAAGGGGATGACGGTGGCGCCGAAGAGCACGCACACCAGGAACCCGGCCTTGTAGCCGAAGGTGTGGAAGAACGGGTTGACGATGAGGTAGCGGTCGCGCTCGCCGAGCTCGCCGTTGGCGCCCCACCCGCGGGCACCGGCGATGGTCTGGCGGTGCAGCGCGATCACGCCCTTGCTGCGGCCGGTGGTGCCGGAGGTGAAGAGGATGTCCGCCACATCGTCGCCGGTGACCGCGTCGGCGCGGGCGTCGGCGTCGGCGAGCAGGGCGTCGGTGGCGAGCCCCTGCACCGCCTCGAGGTCGAGGATCTCGACATCCGTGGAGGCGGTCTCCGAGCCGCCGAGCGGGATCCGCACGACGGTCCGGAGGCGGGTGGTCGCGGACAGTGAGCCGCCCGCGGCGGAGGCGAGGTCGCCGATCCGTTCGGTGCCGAGGAAGTCGCCGGCCAGGACCGCCGCGACGGCGTCGGTGCGCTGGACCAGCTCGAGCGTCTCGCTGCCGGTGTAGCGCGTGTTGGCCGGGACCACCGTGCCGCCCGCGTACTGCACGCCCAGCGCCGCGACCATCCAGTGGCGGGTGTTGGGGGCCCAGATCACCACGCGGTCGCCGTGCTGGACGCCGCGCGCGATCAGCCCGGCGGCGAACCCGCGGACCTGCTCGAGCAGCTCGGGCCAGGTCCAGCGGGTGTCGTGGCCGGACTGGACGTCGGCGACCGCCTCGCCGTCGGGCCACAGCGCGGCGGCGCGGCGGAGTGCGGCGGGCGTGGTCTCGACAGTGGGGCTATCGCTCATGGGGGCTCCTCGGGGCGGGTGCGGGTGAGGCGCCCACCACACTACCAAGCAGGTGCTTGGTAGCGTTGTGGCATGACCGAGAACACCAGGCCCGCGTCGGAGATGACCGACGACGAGTTCGCAGCGGAGTTCCGCGCCTGGCTGGACGCCAACCTCGTGGGCGACTTCGCCGAGATCAAGGGCACGGGCGGGCCGGGCAGTGAGCACGAGTTCTTCGCACAACGACTCGAGTGGGAACGCCACATGGCGGCCTCCGGCTGGACCTGCGTCGGCTGGCCCGTCGAGTACGGCGGGCGCGGCGCGACGCTGAGCCAGCAGGTCCGCTTCCACGAGGTCTACGCGGAGGCCGACGCCCCGGCCCGCGTGTCCCACCTCGGCGAGACGTTGCTGGGGCCGACCCTCATCGCGCACGGCACCCGGGAGCAGCGGGACCGCTTCCTGCCGCGGATCGTCGACGTCACCGAGCTGTGGGCGCAGGGCTACTCGGAGCCGAACGCCGGCTCGGACCTGGCCAACGTCGCCACCACCGCGCGCCTCGGCGACGACGGCCGGTGGCACATCGACGGGCAGAAGGTGTGGACCTCGCTCGCGCACCTGAGCCAGTGGGTCTTCGTCGTCGCGCGCACCGAGGAGGGGACCAGCCGGCACAAGGGGCTGAGCTTCCTGCTGGTGCCCCTGGACCAGCCGGGCGTCGAGATCCGTCCCATCCAGCAACTCACCGGTACCTCGGAGTTCAACGAGGTCTTCTTCGACGACGCCGTCACCGACGCGTCCATGATCGTGGGGGAGCCGGGCGAGGGCTGGAAGGTCGCCATGACCCTGCTCGAGTTCGAGCGCGGCGTCTCCACGCTCGGTCAGCAGGTCGGCTTCGCCCGCGAGCTCTCCCAGATCGCCCGGACGGCCCGGGAGAACGGCAGCGCGCAGGACCCCGCCGTCCGGGAGCGGATCACCCGCGCCTGGGTCGGGCTGCGGGTGATCCGCGCCCATGCCCTGCGCACGCTCGCCGACCGCGACTCCAGCGGCGGCAACGCCTCCGCCGCCAAACTGCTGTGGGCGAACTGGCACCGCGACCTCGGCGAGCTCGCGATGCAGGTCCGGGGCGCCGCCTCGCTCACCGGGCCCACCCACACCACCGAGGGTGCGGCCAACGACCTGCACGACCCAGAGCACCTCGAGCTCAGCGAGTGGCAGCGACTCTTCCTGTTCACCCGCTCCGACACCATCTACGGCGGGTCCAACGAGATCCAACGCAACATCATCTCCGAGCGCGTGCTCGGACTACCCCGAGAGGCCAGGCCGTCATGACCGAACACAAATCCCCCCTCGCCGTCGTCCCCGAGGAGACCCCGGGCCACGGGCTCCTCAAGGGCAAGAAGGTGGTGGTGACCGCCGCCGCGGGCACCGGCATCGGCTTCTCCGCCGCGCGCCGCGCCGCGCTCGAGGGCGCCGACGTGCTGGTGTCCGACTTCCACGAGCGCCGCCTCGGCGAGGCCCGTGACGCGCTCGCCGCGGAGTTCCCGGAGCAGCAGTTCGAGGCGATCACCTGCAACGTGCAGTCCACCTCCGACGTGGACGCGCTCATCACCGGCGCCGCCGACACGCTCGGCCGGATCGACGTGCTCATCAACAACGCCGGACTGGGCGGCGAATGCGAGCTCGTGGACATGAGCGACGAGGACTGGGACCGCGTCCTGGACATCACCCTGAACGGGACCTTCCGCGCCACCCGTGCCGCGCTGCGCTACTTCCGCGACGTCCCGCACGGCGGCGTGATCGTCAACAACGCCTCCGTGCTGGGCTGGCGCGCGCAGCGGGCGCAGGCCCACTACGCGGCGGCCAAGGCGGGCGTCATGGCGCTCACCCGCTCCTCGGCGATCGAGGGAGCCGACCACGGTGTGCGGATCAACGCGGTCGCGCCGTCGCTGGCCCGCCACAAGTTCCTGGAGAAGTCGGCCTCGGCCGAGCTGCTCGACGATCTCGCCTCCAAGGAGGCCTTCGGCCGCGCCGCCGACGTGTGGGAGGTCGCCGCCACCATCGCGATGCTGGCCAGCGACTACACCACCTACCTCACCGGCGAGGTCATCTCGATCTCCTCGCAGCGCGCCTGAGCCGCCTGGCGGGTCAGCGGGACTCCTCGCGGGCCGCGGCGTCGAAGCGGCGGCCCAGCGTCACGGTCGCGAGGAACGCGAGGGCCGCGGTGGGAGCGAACCACCACGTGGGCGCCCCGGTCACCGTGAGGGCGACGCCCGCCGCCAGGGCCACGACGAGGACGCCCGCGCTCGCCACGAGGAGTCGTCTGCTGCGGGGGCCGACAGCCTTCAGCGGGGGCGCGCCGGCCCGGTGGCCGGCGGCGGCGAGCCGGGGGAGCAGGACCACGCCGACGGCCACCGCGATGATCGAGCCCGCCCCGAGCGCGAGCGAGGCCGTGAGCAGTGCGACGACCAGGCCCAGTGCGGGGTGGTACCACCACGGCGTGGTCGTGCCGGGGGAGCCGGAGGCCATCAGGCCGCGCGGATCTTCTCGGCCTGCGCCACGAACGCGTCCAGGGCGGCGTCGCGGGCCTCGTCCGGGACCGGTCCCTCGGCGCCGATCGCGGTCACCGAGATCCCGATGCCGCGCACGGTGCCGGTGAGCATGACGTTGCCCGTGGCGAGCGGCGTGTCCGCCACGGTCATCGACGTCTCCTGCGTGAACGCCGCGAAGTTCTCCACGCCCTCCGGGGCCTCGAAGGGCAGCATCGTGTTGGTCGAGTCCGCCGTCACCTCCTGATCGCCGAACGGGAGGGTGATGGTCAGGGTCGGGCAGGCCTCGATCTGCGCGGCGCGCCCCGGGACCCCGTCGGCCTCCGTCGTGACGGCCACCGACACCGGCGTCTGGCCCGACAGGCCCGATTGGATCGCGAGTGCTCCGGGGTCGTCCGGGGACATCACGGCGTCCTGGTTGATCTCCGCGCACTGCTCGGGCTCGACCCGCATGCCCTCGGCGATGCCGCTCAGGGTGTCGATGCCGCCCGAGATCTCCTCAGGCGAGACCGGGGCCAGCCCCAGCTGCGGCGCGTCCTCGTTGTTGAGCACCAACTGGTCCATGGGGACGTCCGGCGCGGCGTCGTCGTCGGGTCCGGGGGCCTCGGTCGACGACGGCTTGGAGGGGGAGGCCTCGATCGTGGACGACTCGCTCGTCGCCGCGGCGGCGTCGGTGGCGGTGTCGGCGCCGTCGTCGACCTCTCCGATCGTGCAGGCGGTCAGCGACAGGGCGAGGCCCAGGCCCGCAGTGGCCGCGAGCAGCCGGCGGGGCAGGGGGAAGGGGGTGGTCCGCATGTCCGGAAGTCTAAGCGTCCACCGCCACCGGGGAGCACGTCCGGCCCCCTAGCAAGTGCTTGGTTGGTATCCTCTCCTCATGACGAGCACCACCCGCCGTGAGGAGCTCCTGGCGCTCGCCGCCGGCCTCTTCGCCGAACACGGCCTGCGCGCCACCACCGTGCGCGATATCGCCGACGCGGCGGGGATCCTCTCGGGCAGCCTCTACCATCACTTCTCGTCCAAGGAAGCGATCGTCGACGAGATCCTGCGCGGCTTCCTCGACTCGCTGTTCGGAGACTATCGCCGGATCGTCGACGCCGGCATGGGGCCCCGCGCCACCCTCGAGGGGCTCGTCCGCGCCTCCTTCGAGGCCATCCACCACCACCGCGACGAGGTGGCCATCTACCAGGACGAGCTCAAGCACCTGCGCGGCAACCCCCGCTTCGAGTACCTGCGCGAGCGCAACACCGAGTTCCGCGACATGTGGACGACGGTCGTGGACGAGGGCATGGCGTCCGGGGAGTTCCGAGCAGACCTCGACACCCGGCTCACCTACCGCTTCCTGCGCGACACCGTCTGGGTGGCCGTCCGCTGGTACCGGCCCGAGGGGTCCGACGACCACGCGGTGATCGCCGACCAATACCTGCACATCGTCCTCGACGGCCTCGCCGTCGAGTGAGAACAACCCCCACCCCCGAGGAGACCAGAGGCACCATGACCAACTCCGTCACCGGCCGCGAGGCCTACGTGATCGACGCCCTCCGCACGCCCGTCGGCAAGCGTGGCGGAAGCCTGTCCGGCCAGCACCCGGCCGACCTGGGGGCGCACGTCATCCGGGCCGTCGTCGAGCGCACCGGCATCGACCCCGAGGTCGTCGACGACGTGATCTTCGGCTGCGTCGACACCATCGGCCCCCAGGCCGGCAACATCGGCCGCTCCGCGTGGCTGGCCGCCGGCATGCCCCTGGGCGTGCCCGGCACCACCGTCGACCGCCAGTGCGGCTCCAGCCAGCAGGCCGTGCACTTCGGCGCCCAGGCCATCATGTCCGGAACGCAGGACGTGGTCCTGTTCGGCGGCGTGCAGAACATGAGCGCCCTGCCCATCTCCTCGGCCATGCTCGCCGGCCGCGAGTACGGCTTCGACGACCCGTTCTCCGGCTCCACCGGCTGGACCGAGCGCTTCGGCAGCCAGGAGGTCTCGCAGTTCAACGGCGCCCAGATGATGGCAGACAAGTGGGAGATCTCGCGCGCGGAGATGGAGGAGTGGGCGCTGCAGTCCCACGCCCGCGCCCGCGCCGCGATCGACGAGGGCCGCTTCGACCGCGAGTACGCGCCGATCGCCGGGCTCGAGGCCGACGAGACCGTCCGCGAGACCACACTGGAGAAGATGGCCTCGCTGCCCGTGCTCGCCGACGGCGGCACCCTCACCGCCGCCGTGTCCTCACAGATCTGCGACGGCGCCTCCGCCGGGCTGCTCGCCTCCGCCGAGGCCGTGGAGAAGTACGGCCTGACGCCCCGCGCCCGCATCCACCACCTGACCGTCCGCGGCGACGACCCGGTGATGATGCTGTCCGCACCCATCCCGGCCACCAAGCACGCCCTGGACAAGGCCGGGCTGACGATCGACGACATCGACGTGGTGGAGATCAACGAGGCCTTCGCCCCCGTGGTGCTCGCGTGGATCAAGGAGACCGGCGCAGACCCGGCCCGCGTCAACCCCAACGGCGGCGGCATCGCCCTCGGCCACCCGCTCGGCGCGACCGGCGCCAAGCTGTTCGCCACCCTGCTGGGCGAGCTCGAGCGCACCGGCGGCCGCTACGGCCTCCAGACCATGTGCGAGGGCGGTGGCACCGCCAACGTGACGATCATCGAGCGGCTGGACAACTGACGCCACACACCGCGGGCCCCGCACCCTCCGTGAGGAAGGCGCGGGGCCCGCGGTGTTCTGCGAGGAGGCCCCGTCAGGAGCTGGAGCCGCCCGAACCGGTGTCGCCGACGGGGGTGCCGCCACCGCCACCGACGTTGCCGGTACCGGTGCTGCCGGCGACGCTGCCGCCGAACGCATCGAGCGGGCCCCCCACCACGGCGGGGAACAGGTGCGGCTCGGCCGGCCCGTCACCGCTGACGCAGACCACGGCCAGCGCGTACACGTTGGACGGCACGTTGTTGGCGAACAGCACCCCGGGCTGGCCGGGGAGCGTCGCGGGCAGGTTGAAGCCGAAGGCCCCGGGGCCCGCCAGCGAGATGACGTCGTGCTGGTCGCCGAGGGCCCGGACGATCGCCATGAGGTCGCCGCCGCTGGCGACGGCCGCGCCCGCCAGGTCCGCGGCCGCGTACGGCGGGACGAGCATGCCGATGCACGTCTGGCCGGGCAGCGGCTGGTCGACGTTCACCGTCACCGTGTTGCCCAGGACGTGAGGGGTCGGGACCGCGGCGTTGGCGGCGCCCGTGCCGGCGAGCGTCATTCCGGCGGCCATCGCGGCGACGGCAAGTCCGCTCGCGGCCTTCTTGACGAGAGACATGTTTCCTCGATTCGTGAGTGGGGGAGTCACCACAAGGAGACTCCGCAGTGCGTCATATCCTTCTCTCATGTCGCTGAGAAGGCGATGAGTGTTACAGCTCACGGATCGGTGTAGCCGGTCACTCCTGTTCGGCGTCGTCACCCGCGCTGGCGGTGTCGCCCAGCATGGCGCCACCGAGCATGCCGGTGATGCTGCCGCCGTCCTCGTCACCTGCGCCCTCGAGCAGCGCCGAGGCGGTGTCCAGCCCGCCGTTCGAGCTGCCCATCTCGACGCTGCCCATGACGGCCTCCATCGGGTCGCCCACGAGGAGGAACGGGTTGATGTTGGGGTTCGAGGAGTCGGAGAGGCAGACGCTCACGAGGGCGTAGACGTTGGACGGGACGTCGCTGGCGGAGACGGTGGCGGTCGACTTCCCGGCCTCGCCGATAGCTGCGAGAGTGGCAAATGGCGTATCAAGGACCCCATCCTTGTAGAGGACCGTCACGCTCTCATCGTTGACCAGGGATTCGATGATGGCGCGCACGTCCCCGTCCGCCAGCCTCTGGGCCAGCGCGGGCGCGGCGGCGGTGGGCGTCAGCACGGCGCCGCAGGTGTCGCCATCAAGGAAGCCTTCGTCGAGCGTGAACGTCACCGAGACGGTGTTGCCGTCGACGGAGCTGTCGTGGGTGGTGGCCATCGCGGCACCGGCGCCGGCGACGGTGAGTGCGGTGGCGGCGCCGAGGACGGCGGCGGTGCGGGCGAGGGTGCGGGGAGCAGACATGCGGGTCCTTTGAGTGAGGGGCAACGAGGGGGAGCGCCTGAAAACATCAAGCGATCCTCATGTTATGTCATGGCCCTCTGTAAGACCAGGCTTACGGCGCCCACATGAGAAAGGCCGCACGATCTTCCCCGGGCACCCCCGCCCGGCACCGGCTCAGGCGAGGCGCTGCAGTTCGGCAAGCCGCTCGCGCGCCTGCGTCATGATCCGCTGGATCAGCTCCGCGCAACTGGGCAGGTCGTCGATCATGCCGACCACCTGACCGGAGGCCAGCACGCCGGCCTCGGTGTCGCCCTCGACCAGACCCGCCCGGAGCAGCATCGGCGTGTTGGCGGCCATGACGATCTGCTGCCACGTGCGGTCGGAGGACTTCTTCATGTTGGCGCCGTCGCGGGCGAGCTGCTGCCACCGCATGCCGGTCATCGACTTGAACTTGTTGGCGTTCTGCACGGCCGCCACCAGGCTCTTGACCGGACTGCCCGACTCGAGCGCGTTGACCAGGCCGGTGCGCAGCACGCGGTGCGGCATGCCGTCGACGCGCGTGGAGACCACGGTGTCCTGCAGGCCGCGCTCGAGGTACTGCTTCTTGACCGCGTCCGGCACCTGCGAGTCGCTGGTGAGCAGGAACCGCGTGCCCATCGCGATGCCGGCGGCGCCGTAGGCGAGCGCCGCCACCAGCCCGCGGCCGTCGAAGAACCCGCCGCCCGCGACGACGGGGATCGACGTGTTCCCGGGCCCGCCGAGGGCGTCGATCACGCTGGGCAGCAGCAGCGTCGTGGCCACCTGCCCGGTGTGCCCGCCGCCCTCACCGCCCTGGACGATCACCGCGTCGGCACCCCACGAGGCCACCTTGACGGCGTGCTTGGCGGCGCCGATCGAGGGGACGACGACGAGCCCGTTCTCCTTGAGTCGGGAGATGAGCTCCGGCTTGGGGGCCAGCGCGAACGAGGCGACCTTGACCCCGTGCCGGATCATGAGCTCACACCGCTCGGCCGCGTCCTCGGCATCCGCCCGCAGGTTCACGCCGAACGGCTTGTCGGTGAGCTCCTTGGTGCGGATGATGGCGGCCTCGAGTTCCGAGTACGTCATCGTGGCGGACGCGATGATGCCCAGCCCTCCGGCATTGGCCGTGGCCGCCGTCAGCTCGGGTCCGGACACCCAGCCCATGCCGGTCTGGACGATCGGGTACTCCACGCCCACGAGTTCCGTGAACGCGGTGGCCATGCCGGCCGCGGTCACCTGCTCGCCTTGTCGTCGTCGGGGACCTCACGGTTGCGGATGCCGCGCGGGTCGATGACCTCGCGGATGAGCCGCAGTTCCTCGTCGGACGGGTCGCGCGTGACGCCGGCGTCGGCCAGGCCAGCGATCTCGAATCCGGTGTTGGCGGCGACGTCGTCCGCGGTGACGCCCGGGTGCAGGGTCAGCGCGCGCATGGTGCGGCCGGGGCCGCCGAAGTCGAACACGCCGAGGTTGGTGACCACGCGCGGGATCGAGTGGAAGCGGAACGCCGGATCGCCCTCGGTGTAGCGGTCGTAGCCGATGCCGCAGATCACGTCGACGTTGTCGGTGAACACGCGCGTGGAGTGCTTGCCCACCCAGTAGCTGGTGGCGTGGTTGATCGAGTTGCCGGGCGCGCCGCGCAGTCCGAACATCTGGCGCGTGGGCTTCTGCAGGTCGTCGCCGAAGGCCGAGATGTTCTGGTTGCCGTACCTGTCGATCTGGTTGGCGCCCATCACCACGTGGCGCGTGCCCGCCTGGAGCACGTCGAAGACGCGGGGGAACGGGATGTAGCCCTCGAAGTCGATGGTCTTGCCCAGCGGCGGCGTCTGCGCGAGGAAGCGGTACTCGCCGTCGGTGATCAGCAGGTCGGGCTCGGTGGTCATCCGCGCGAGGCGGGCGCCGACCGTGGCCATCGGGGTCATGGGGGAGGCGAAGATCTCGCCGGCCCCGGCGAAGATCTCGGCGCACGCGACGGCGCAGTACTCGGCACGAGTGATGTCGGTCATCACTTGGCTCCCTTCTCGGAGTTCTCAGCGGCCTGCCGCTTGGTGAAGGCGGTGACGGCCTTCTGGTAGTCCTCTTCCGACCCGGACAGGAACTCTTGGGTGAACGCCTCCCAGGCCGAGTCCTCCTTGGCCGCGGCGGCGTAGTGCTTCTGGAACGCCTCGTCGCGGCCGTAGCCTCCGGCGAAGGTGAAGTGCGCGCCGTTCGGGGCCTCGGAGACGGAGTCGACGAACATGCGGCTCAGCAGCATGCGCTGCGGCCCGACCTCGCTCATCAGCGCGTCGGCGGAGTCGACGATCTCGTCGGCCTCGAGCAGGACCGTGTCCGCGGACATGGCATACAGGTCGTCGAAGTAGCCGTCGGCGCCCGTGAACGCGGCGTTTCCGTGCTTGTCGGCCTTGTCCAGGTGGATGAGCGCGGCGTCCAGGCGCAGCGCCGGCATGGCCACCAGGGTCTCGGTCCTGCCGTCGACGGGGTAGGGGGAGTCGACGGTCTTGAGCTCGTCGCCCCAGAAGCCGAACACGTCCGAGCCGAGGCCGGCGCGGGTGGGCAGGAACGGCAGGCGGTGCGCGGCGGCGGTGAGGCCGGCGCGGACCATGCCCTCGTCCATCTCGCGGGAGACGATCGAGCCCTCGGTGCGACGGCGCGCGAACCACGGATCGTAGAACGGCGCCGAGTCCAGGGAGACGAACCCGTAGTAGGCCTTGGAGACCTTGCCGGCCGAGCAGAGCAGACCCAGGTCGGGCCCGCCGAAGGCCACCACGGTGAGGTCGGTGAGGTCCTCTCGGCGCAGGATCGCGCGGATGAGGGCCATCGGCTTGCGCCGCGAGCCCCAGCCGCCGATCCCGATGGTCATCCCGCTCTCCAGTCGGCTGACCGCCTCGTCGAGGCTGGTGCGCTTGTCGCGCGGGGTGGGGGGTGTGGTCACTTGTTCTCGCCCGTCCTCTCTCGTCTGTCCAGGTTCTGTCCGCTCGTGACGAACTCGTCGCGGTGCTCGTCGGAGACGCCCGCGAGGTTGAGTTCAAAGGTGAAGCCCTGCTCCATGCGGTACGAGGACTTCACGTCGACCGGGTCGATGTGGTTGAGGGCCTCCTTGGCCGCCCGGATCACGCGGGTGTCCTTGGCGGCGATCGCCTCCGCGAGCACGCGGGCGGCGTCGTCGAGCTGGTCGCGGGGGACCACTTCGTAGACGGTGCCCCAGTTGTGCAGCTGCTGGGCGGTGACGTTGCGGGAGGTGAAGTACAGGGTGCGCAGCATGTGCGGCGGCACCATGCGGGCCAGGTGGGTGGCGGCGCCGAGCGCCCCGCGGTCCACCTCGGGTAGCCCGAACACGGCGTCGTCGGAGGCGACAATGCAGTCCGCGTTGCCGACGAGCCCGATCCCGCCGCCCACGCAGAATCCGCCCACCGAGGCGATCACCGGGACGGCGCACTCGTAGACGGCGTTGAAGGCCACGTAGCAGCCGCGGTTGGCGGCCAGCAGGTGGTCGAAGCCCTCGAAGTCCTGCATCTCCTTGATGTCCACGCCGGCGTTGAAGCCCCGGCCCTCGGCGCGCAGGATCACCACGTGGACCTCGGGGTCGCGCCCGGCGGCGAGTATCTGGTCGCCCAGGTCGAACCAGCCCGCGGACGGGATGGCGTTGACCGGGGGGTAGTCGACGGTGATGGTCGCGATGCCGTCAGCGCCCTTGTCGACGGTGATTCCCATGGTGCTCCTCACTAACCAAATGCTTGCTTGGTAGGCTAGCACGCATGACGAACTTCGAATTGGGGCTGGCGGGGAAGGTCGTGCTCGTCACCGGCGGTGTCCGGGGTGTGGGCGCGGGCATCAGCAGGGTGTTCCGGGAGGCGGGCGCGGTCGTCGTCACGTGCGCCCGTCGCCCCGCCGACGAGGGCTCGGACGTCGCCGACCTCGATTTCCACTCCGCGGACCTGCGGGACCCGGAGGCCGTGCGCGCCATGGTCGACGGGATCGTCGCCAAGCACGGCAGGCTCGACGTGGTGGTCAACAACGCTGGCGGCGCCCCGTTCGCCCTCGCCGCGGACGGCAGCGCCAACTTCCATTCCAAGGTCGTCGCGCTCAACCTCCTGTCCGCGCTCACCGTGTCGCAGGAGGCGCACCGCGCCATGACCACCGGCAACGGCGGCGAGGCCGGGGGCGTGATCGTCAACATCTCGTCGGTCTCCGGCCACCGCCCCTCGCCCGGGACCGCCTCCTACGGTGCCGCCAAGGCCGGCATCGACTCGCTCACACAGTCTCTCGCCGTCGAATGGGCGCCGGCCGTGCGCGTGAACTCGGTGGTCGTGGGGCCGGTCAGGACCGAGCTGGCCGAGATGCACTACGGGGACGAGGACGGGGTCGCCGCCGTCGACGCCACCATCCCGATGGGCCGGATGGCCGAGCCGCGCGACGTCGGGCAGGCCGCGGCCTTCCTCGCCTCGCCGCTCGCCGCGTACATCACGGGCGCTGAGCTGCTGGTCCACGGGGGTGGCGAGAAGCCCGCCTTCCTGTCGGCCTCCACCGCCGAGAACAAGCACTGACCAAGAACCGCTGCACAGCTCGCCTCAACCAAGGAGACATCAATGGGAATCTGCGACGGACGCGTCGTCATCGTCACCGGCGCCGGCCGCGGCATCGGCCGTGAGCACGCGCTGGCCTTCGCCGCCGAGGGGGCCAAGGTCGTGGTCAACGACTTGGGCGCCGGGATCGACGGGCAGGACGTCGGCGAGCACCCCGCCGAGCAGGTGGTGGCCGAGATCGAGGCCGCCGGGGGAGAGGCCGTGATCAACGGCAACGACATCTCCTCGTGGGACGGTGCCGCGGAGCTCGTGCAGCAGGCCGTCGACACCTACGGGGGGCTCGACGTGCTGGTCAACAACGCCGGATTCCTGCGCGACAAGATGCTCGTGGGCATGTCCGAGGAGGAGTGGGACAAGGTCACGACCGTGCACCTCAAGGGGCACTACGCGCCGCTGCGGCACGCCGCCGCCTACTGGCGCGCCGAGTCCAAGGCCGGTCGCCCCCGCGCGGCCCGCGTCATCAACACCTCCTCCGGCGCCGGACTCTTCGGCTCCGTGGGCCAGGGCAACTACGCCACCGCCAAGGCGGGCATCGCCCTGCTCACCATCCAGACCGCCGCGGAGATGAAGGGCTACGGCATCACCGCCAACGCGATCGCCCCGGCGGCCCGCACCCGGATGACCACCTCGGCCGGCGAGGGCATGGCCTCCCAGATGGCGCCGCCCGAGGACGGCTCCTTCGACGCCATGGACCCCGCCAACGTCTCGCCGCTCGTGGTGTGGCTCGGCTCGGAGGCCTCCGGCGACGTCACCGGCCGCGTCTTCGAGGTCGAGGGCGGCAAGGTCACCGTGTGTGACGGCTGGCAGCGTGCCGCATCGGAGGACAAGGGCGCCAAGTGGGATCCGGCCGAGCTCGGCTCCGTGGTCCCGCGGCTGCTCGCCGACTCGCCGGAGCCGGTGCCGGTGTACGGCGCGCGCTGAGCTGACCGATCCGGGCGGCCTGTCCGGCCTGTCTGGCGGAACGCAGGAGCCCCGCACCTTCCTGCAGGTGCGGGGCTCCTCTACGTGCGGTCCGGCCGGATCAGTCCTACGGGGTCGGGCAGTTCTGCGCGTCGACCGAGCCGGCTCCGGCCAGCTGGTCGATCTGCGCCTGCGGCAGGTCGCACAGCGGGAAGCCCGGCAGCGGCGGCAGGTCGACGCCCGCGCCGAGCGCGGCACCGGCAGCGAGGCCGACGCCACCGATCGACAGGATCGGCAACAGGCCCGGCCCGGCGCTCTCGCTGACGCTGCCCACGGTCTCGAGCGACGAGTCCTGTCCGACACCCGAGCCGGTGTTGGTGGAGCCGACGCCCTGGTCCGAGCCGTTGGCCAGCGATCCCGTGAAGGACGTGAGGGAGCCGTTGACGTCGGTGAGATCATCGGCCGAGCCGGTGAGGACGTCGGCGCTGCCGCCGGTCGAGCCCGTGTCGCCCGCGATCGAGCCGGTCATGCTCTCGATCGATCCGGCGAGTGCCCCGGTGACGTCGCCCTCGGCGATCGAGCCGACGATCGGCTCCGCGGAGCCGCCGTCGGTGATCGACCCGCCCAGGGGTTCGGTGATGTCGCCCGCCGAGCCGTTGGTCAGCGAGCCGTTGATCCCCCCGCCGACTGCCTCGCTCGAGGCGCCGATGCCCTCGGTGGAGCCGTCCGGGAAGTTGGCGGACAGCGGCGGGAGCTCGGCCGAGCCGCCGAGGAAGTTGAGCTCGGTGGACAGGGGCGACATCTCCTGCGAGCCCATGCCGGTGGACCCGGTGAGCGGGGCGAGCTCCGAGGACTCGAAGGTGGCGGAACCACCCAGCAGGTTGGTACTCAGCGGGGCCATGTCGGTGGAACCGATCTCGGCGGAACCGCCCAGCAGGTTGGTGCTCAGTGGGGCCATGTCGGTGGAGCCGATGTCGGAGGACTGGAACTCGGAGGAACCGCTGAGGGGGTCGACGCTGAGCGGCGGGAGCTCCGAGGACCCGCCGAGCAGGTTGGTGCTCAGCGGGGCCATCTCGGCGGAACCGATGTCGGAAGATCCCTCGAGAAGACCCGAGCTGCCCTCCGGAGCCGTGGAGCCCTCGAGCGGGGCGAGGTCCGCCGAACCCCCGGCGATGTCGCCGGCGGAGCCGGTGAACGGGTCGAGGATGTCCCCGAAGTCCGGGAGTCCACTCTGGGCGGCGGCGGTTCCGGTGGCCGTGGAGACCGCCAGCGCGGCGGCGGCCACCACTGCGGCAGCCCTGGTCGACTACTTCATCAGGAGGGATCCTTTCGGCGGCGCCCCACCCGTCGAGCCGGCGGGGGTGCCGGTCGATCCGGTGGGGAACAGTCATGAGAGTGTTTTCACTCACATAAGAGTCCACTAAGTAGATGACGTTGTCAACGGCTACCCGTCCGCTGCGTGAGGGCCTCAGGGGCCGCGTTGACCTGCAAGAAAAGTTTCCGGGCCTAAACGTAAGTGCGCGTGCACCGTTCAGGCCGGCTCGCAGATCACCACAGGGATCACCCGGCTCGTGTTGGCCTGGTAGGACGCGAAGTCCTCGTACCGCTCGACCAGGCGCGGCCACAGCTCGGCGCGCTCGGCCGCGGTGGCCTCCCGGGCCGTCATCGCGCGACGCCGCCGCCCCACCTGCACGGTGACGTGCGGATCGGCCAGGATGTTGCGGTACCACTGGGGATGTCTGGGGAGCCCGCCCTGCGAGGCGACCAGCAGTACCCGGTCGCCCTCCGGCAGGTGCAGCAACGGCACCGTCCTGGGCTCGCCGCTCTTGCGGCCCGTCGTCGTCAACAAACACACCGGCACCGGCGCGCGCAGCGCCGACCCCACGCGCCAGTTGCCGCCGACCCGGCCGCCGGTGCGCTGGTAGAGCCACGTGTTGACGCGCGACATCACCTTGATCACGCCGACGACCCACGGCTTGTCCAGCCGTGGGTCGTCGGTGCCCGTCTCCGGGCGCGGGGAATTGTCGGTCATGTGCCGGCCGACAGGGGCGCGCGGACGATCACGTGCTTGCCGGGGAAGAACGCCGCCAGCTCGCGGCGGCACTCCTTGAGCGAGTTCAGGCCGTAGCCGCGCTTGCGCTCCTCGGGGCGGATCCAGATCGCCACGTCCACGTCACCGTCACCCTCCTGCTCGCCGAAGACCAGCCCGACCGGGGAGTCCCGGGTGGTGTCGACGGCCACGAACCACATGGCCGACTCGGAGTCGATCCGCTTGAGGCCCTCGGCGCGCTCGGCCTCCGTCTTCTCCTCGCTCCACTCGCCGGCCGTGGCCGACGACTCGTCCGAGGACCGCGCGTGGAACAGCGACGTGTGCTCCTCGGTGTCGCGGAAGGGCGTCAGGGTGAAGCCGCCCGGGCCGGACTGCGCGGAGTCCGCCGCGCCCTCGCCGGTGAGCGCCTCGAGCGGCGCCCGGAGCACCTCGCGTGCCTCGTCGGTGGAGACCGCGAGCAGGTGCGCGATCGCCGTCGCCGCGTCCTCGGCGCCGTTGGCGGTGGAGAGTGCGGCGAGCACCTCGCGCCGCCGGCCCGCCGCCGCTTCGATGACGTTGCTCATGTCAGATCCTCTCGATGATGCTCGCCGAGGCCTGGGCGCCGCCCGCGCACATCGTGACCAGGGCGCGTTCGCCGCCGGAGCGCTCGAGCTCGTGCAGGGCGGTGGTGATGAGCCGCGACCCGGTACTGCCGACGGGGTGGCCGATCGCGATGGCGCCCCCGTTGACGTTGACCTTGTCCATATCGGGCCCATGCACCTGCGCCCAGCTTAGGAGTACGGAGGCGAACGCCTCGTTGCATTCGAAGAGATCGAAGTCGGAGATGGACATGCCCGACCGGTCGAGCACCCGCTGCGTGGCCTGGACGGGCCCGTCGAGGTGATACTCGGGCTCGCCGCCGACCAACGCCTGGTGCGCGATCCGGGCCCGGGGCGTGAGGCCGTTGGCCCTGGCTACGTCCTCGTCCATGATCAGCACGGCGGCCGAGCCGTCCGACATCTGGCTCGAGGTGCCGGCGGTGTGCATCCCGCCCTCGATGACCGGCTTGAGGCCGGCGAGCGCCTCGGCGGTGGTCTCCCGCAGCCCCTGGTCGCGGGTGACGGTGACGGTCTCCCCGGTGTAGGTGCCGTCCTTGAGGCGCTCGGGGGCGTCGACGGGGTACGTCTCGCGATCGAAGCGGCCCTCGTCCCACGCGCGCTTCGCGTTGGCCTGGGACCGCACGCCCAGCTCCTCGAGGTCGGCGCGGCTGAGCCCGCGACGCTGTGCGATCCGGTCGGCGGCGGTGAACTGGTCCGGCAGGTCGATGGACCAGTCGTCGGGCCGCGGCATGCCGTTCTCGCCCTCGCCCACGGCCGCCCGCAGGGACAGCCAGCTCATGGACTCGACGCCGCACGCGATGCCCGCGTCCATGGCCCCGGCGTGGATGAGGTTGGCGATGAAGTGGTTGGCCTGCTGCGCGGACGAGCACTGGCAGTCGATGGTCGTGCACGCCGTCTGCCAGGGCAGGCCGGACGCGAGCCAGGCACCGCGGGTGACGTTGTTGCCCTGCGCGCCCGCCTGGGTCACGCAGCCGCCCACGACCTGCTCGACCAGCGAGGCGTCGATGCCCGCGCGGCGGACGACCTCCTTCTGGGAGGCGCCCAGCAGGTGGGCGGGGTGGAGGCCCGACAGGGCGCCGCGGGCCTTGCCGATGGGAGTGCGCACGGCCTCGACGATGACGGGGTTGCCCATGAGAAGTCCTTTCGGGAAACGGAGCCGAATGGTGTTGTGGCCCACAGTGAACTCGTTCTAGTATGGTGAGTGGAACGTGTTCTAGATTACCGTCAGGACGACATGTTCGCATGCTCTCGTCGTCGTCATCGGTCGGGGAGCACGGCACGCAACCGACGCGGTCAAGGAGAACCAGTGCAGCCAGTCACCATCCCCGAGGGGTTCGACTTCACGGATCCGGAACTCTACGAGAAGCGCCTCCCGCACCCGGAGTGGATGCACCTGCGGCAGACCGAGCCCATCTGGTGGTGCGCCAACGAGCCCGGCGTCGACGGGTACGACGACGACGGCTACTGGGTCGTCACCAAGCACGCGGACGTCAAGGAGATCTCCCGTCGCACCAACGAGGTGTTCTCCACCTGGGAGAACACGGCCATCCCGCGCTTCGCGCCCGGGACCGAGCGCGAGATCGTCGAGATGACCCGCTTCCTGTTCATCAACCAGGACGGCGACGACCACAAGAAGTACCGGCGCATCATCTCCAAGGGCTTCACCCCGCGGAACATCGAGAAGATGCGCGAGAACCTCGCCGAGAAGGCGCGGAACATCGTGGAGACCGCCGCCGCCAAGGGTGGGGGGGACTTCATCACCGAGGTGGCCTCCGAGCTCCCGCTGCAGGCGATCGCCGAGCTCATCGGCATCCCGCAGGAGGACCGCCACCAGATCTTCGAGTGGTCCAACAAGATGACCAGCTACGACATCCCGGAGCTGGCGGAGGAGTCCAATGCCGCGAACGCCGAGATCCTCGGGTACGCGATGGAGCTGGCGGCCAAGCGCGAGGTCGACCCCCGCGACGACCTGGTGACCAAGCTGGTCCAGGCCGATGTGGACGGCGAGAAGCTCACCGCCGACGAGTTCGGCTGGTTCGTGGTTCTTCTCGCGGTGGCCGGCAACGAGACCACCCGCAACGCCACGACCCACGGGATGATCGCGTTCCTGGACAACCCGGAGCAGTGGGAGCTGTTCAAGAAGGAGCGCCCGGAGACGACGTACGACGAGATCCTGCGGTGGGCCTCGCCGATCTCCTCGTTCCAGCGCACCGCCACCGAGGATGTCGAGATCGGCGGCGTGACCATGAAGAAGGGCGACCGCGCCGCGATCATGTACGGCTCGGCGAACTTCGACGAGGACGTCTTCGAGGATCCGTTCTCCTTCAACATCCTGCGCGACCCCAACCCGCACCTGACGTTCGGCGGCAACGGCCCGCACTACTGCATCGGAGCCAACCTGGCCAAGCTGCAGATCGAGCTGATCTTCAACGCGATCGCCGACCACATGCCGGACATCACCTCGATGGGCGACGCGACCCGACTGCGTTCAGGCTGGCTCAATGCCATCCAGGACTGGAAGGTCGACTTCAAATGCCCGGTCATGAAGTGAGCTAGGGGCGTCATGCTCGACCATCACCACGTCGACTCCGGCGGCGTCCGACTCCACTACGTCACCGCGGGCGAGGCGGTGCGCGGCACCGTCGTCCTCCTCCACGGCTTCCCCCACTTCTGGTTCGCCTGGCACCGGATGATCCCGGTGTTGGTGGAGGCCGGTTGGCGGGTGATTGCCCCCGACCTGCGGGGCATGGGCGGCTCCGACGCGCCGGCCGACGTGGCCGCGTACGCGCCCCGAGAAGTCGTCGACGACGTGATCGCGGTGGTCGACGACGCCGACGGGGCCGGGGCGGAGCCGGTGGTGCTCGTCGGCTTCGACTTCGGCGCCGGCGTCGCCTACGACACCTGCCACCTGGAGCCTGAGCGGGTCCGCGCGGTGATCGGGATGGAGAACCCGTTCATGGGCACCGCCGGCTCCGTCCCGCCACTCGAGGGCTCGGCGATGATCGCCGAGAAGCACTTCCTGCACCTGAACTACTTCGCCGAACCCGGCGTGGCCGAGGCCGATCTCGCCGGACGCGAGCGCGAGTTCCTCACCCGCGTCTTCTGGGCGCTGTCGGCCGACTACCACTACCTCGACGTCTGGCAGCACCCGCCGGGATCGACCTACCTCGAGGCCCTGCCCGAGGCGCCGCCGCTGCCCTGGCCGTGGTTCTCGGTCGAGGAGATGGACACCTACGAGGCCGAGTACGCGCGCACCGGGTTCGCGGGGCCGCTGCAGTGGTACCGCGCCATGGACGTCTCCTGGCACGCGCGCAAGGGGTTCGAGCGGCAGACGAATCCGGTGCCGTACTACTTCCTGTACTCGGAGCACGATCCCGAC
>DHCFD07801__coassemble_1073_pt1 | contig 82757 bp, 73 predicted proteins | sample DHCFD07801__metabat2_high_PE_018 | metagenome-assembled genome bin DHCFD07801 | reverse complement strand
GCCGGAGCCGGGGCCGGGGCCGGGGCGAGGTCATCTTCTCGGCAGCCATCGCGGTGGCGGGCATCGGCGCGCTCGCATTGGGGGTGGCGGCACTGTTCGCCCCCGAGTCCGGCGTCTCAGAGATCCTGCGGTGGACCGCGTTGGCCGTGCTCTTGCTGGGGGCGGCGGCCCACCGCTGGTGGTTCGCGGGCCGCGCCGAGGAACGCTCCCGCCGGATCGCCGCCGAACTCGGGCCCGCCGACGTCGCGGAGGCGGAGCGGGAGTCGTCCGGAGAGATCCAGGCCATCCGCAGGATGCGGGTGGCCCACCCGGGACTGGGGCTGCGGGATGCCCGCGACCTCGTAGTGCGTCACCGGGGGCAGCGGACAGGCGACAGGGGCTGACCTCACGGATCCGGGGCCGCGCGCGACTACCGGGTAGAGGGCACACGCCTGGTACGGACACAGGAGGAGCGGCGGTCATGCGCACACCTTTCGACGCGGCGGTCGCCCGGCACGGGCCGACCGTGCTGCGTGTGTGTCGCGCGGCCCTCGGGGCGGGGCCCGACGCCGATGACGCGTGGTCGGAGACCTTCCTGTCGGCCCTGCGCGCGTGGCCGGACCTGCCCGAGGAGACCAACGTGGAGGCCTGGCTGGTCCGGGTGGCGCACCGCCGCGCCGTCGACGTGGTCCGCCGCGGCACCCGCGCGGGGGATCCGGCCGGTGGGGCCGACGATGTGGCCGCCCTGGAGGCCCTGGACGCGCGGAACGGGGTGGGGAGGAGCTCTGCGGGAGGACATGCGGGAGGACATGACGACGACGAGCCCGGCGGCCACCCGATCTGGACCACCGTCGCGACGCTGCCCACCCGGCAGCGGCTCTGCGTGGCATACCGCTACCTGGGCGGGCTCGCCTATGCGGACATCGCCGAGCTGACCGGCGGCAGTGAGGCGGCGGCCAGACGCGCCGCCGCGGACGGCGTGGCGGCGCTGCGGCGACTGCTGAGCGGGTACGGGGCTCCCGACAAGAACTCCGACAAGGCCGACGCGGCGAGAGAGGTTCTGCCATGAGCGACCGGGTGAGCAACGATATGAGGGGCGAGGCGAGGGACGAGCTGGAAGCGGTGCTGCCGGCATCGTCGGCGGATACGGACAGGCTGCGCGGGGAGCTGGCGCGGCGGGCCGCCGCGGAGGGCCTGCTCGACGTGGCGTACCGCGAGGTGGGCTCGCCGATCGGCGTACTGCTGCTCGCTGCCACGCCGCGCGGGCTGGTGTACACGGGCTTCGAGTCCGAGGACCGCGACGGCGTGCTGGCCGTGCTCGCGGACAAGCTCGGCCCGCGCGTGGCGCGGTCCGAGGACGACCCCGTGCTGGCGGTCGCCGCCGAGCAACTCCACGATTACCTGGTCGGCCGGCGACGCACCTTCAACGTCCCGGTGGACACCGCCCTGGCCACCGGGTTCCGGGGCGAGGTGCAGCAACACCTGGCCAGCCTGGACTACGGTCGGACCGCGACGTACAAGGAGCTCGCCACGCAGCTGGGCCGCCCCGGCGCCGTCCGCGCGGTGGGGACGGCCTGCGCGACCAACCCGCTGCCGCTGATCTGGCCCTGCCACCGGGTCCTGCGCACGGACGGCGGGCTCGGCGGCTACCGCGGGGGGACGGAGACCAAGGCACGACTGCTCGCGATGGAGTCCGCCGCGTGACGGCGGGGGCGGTCGGCGCGCTGGTGGGGGTCTGGGCGCTCGCGGTGGTCTCGCCGGGGCCGGACCTCGTCGTCGTCCTCCAGCGCGCCCTCGCCGGCCGCCGACACGGGCTCGCGACGGCGGCGGGGGTCGTCGTGGGGATCACGGTGTGGCTGGTGGCGGCGTTCGCCGGCCTGGCCGCCGTCCTGCGGGTCCAACCGGGCCTCATGACCGTCCTGCAGGTCGCGGGGGGCCTGTTGCTGGCGGCCGTGGGCGCGCTGGGTCTGCGGGCGTGGTGGCGGACCCGGGGGCAGCGGCAGGGCCCGGCCGCACCGATCGGTGCCGCACGGATCGGGGGCGACCTCGCGCGGGGCCTGGCCACCAACCTCTCCAATCCCAAGGCGGTGGCGTTCTTCGGCGCCGTCCTCGCGCCGTTCCTCACCACCGACCTCGGGGTGGGCGCGGCCGTGTCGCTCGTGGCGGTGATGGTGGCCGTGGCGCTGGCGTGGTTCGGCGCCCTGGCGGTGGCGGCCTCGCACCCGGCGGTCCACGCGCGGATCGGCCGTGTGCTCCCGTGGGTGGATCTCGCGGTGAGCGCGGCGTTCGTGGCGGTGGGGGTGGCCTTTGTGATCGTCGCGCTCGCCTGACGCGGGCACCGGATAGGTTCGCGGGATGAGCAGTGGCAGCGGCACCGTCGGCGACGTGGGGGCCCGGGACTGGATACGCGCGGCTCTGGCGATGTTCGCCGTGGGCTGGGGCGCCAACCAGTTCGCCCCGCTGCTGAGCGTGTACCAGACGGAGCTGGGACTGGGGCAGGGCGAGGTGACCGGCATGTTCGCCGTCTACATCGTCGGGCTGATCCCCGCACTGGTGTTGGCCGGGCGCTGGTCGGATGCCCACGGCCGGCGTGTGCTCATGCGGCCGGTCCTCGTGTTGTCCCTGGCCGCCACCGTGATCATGCTCCTCGGCCCGGCCGACCCGGTGTGGCTCTACCTCGGTCGCTTCCTGGCGGGAGTGGCCTCCGGAGCGGCGTTCGGGCCGGGCGGCGCGTGGATCAAGGAACTGTCCGCGGGAGCGGCGCCCGGCGCCGGGGCGCGACGGGCGGCCGTCGCGGTGTCCGGCGGATTCGGTCTGAGCGCGCTCGTCGCGGGGATCGTCGGTCAGTTCCTCCCCGCCCCGGTGTTCACGCCCTACGGCCCCCACCTCGTCCTGGGGGCGGTCGCCGTCGTGGTGGGCTGGAACGCCCCGGATCCGTACCGGCCCCGCCCGGACGCGGCCCGGGCGTCGCTGCTGCCACCGAGCGCCCGGACCAGGCGCTTCGTGCTGGGTGTGGCGCCGTGGGCGGCGCTGGTCTTCGGTTGCGCCTCGATGTCCTTCGTCGTGCTCGCCGGGCTGGTCGGAGGGGATGCGGCCGGCATGCCCGTCGCCTACGCGGGGGTCCTCGCCGGGATCACGCTCGGCACCGGTGTGTTGGTCCAGTCGGGGGCGCGGCGGCTCGCCTCGGCCGCCGCGCCCTGGCGGGTGCCCGTGGCGGGACTGGTCGCCGCCGCCCTGGGGATGGCGGCGGGTGCCGGGCTCGTCGCGGCCGAGGACCTGCCGCTGCGGGCACTGGCGATGCTGCCGGTGGCGGTGCTGCTGGGCGCCGGCTACGGGACGCTGCTCGTGGGCGGGCTCGTCGAGGTCGAGCTCCAGGCCGGCCCGGTGGACCACGCCGGGCTCGTGGCGGTCTTCTACGCCCTCGCCTACGTGGGCATGGCCACCCCGTACGCGATCGCCGAGGTCTCGCGCCTCGGCGGTCCGGTGCCGTGGATCCTCGGGATCGCCGCCGCGTGCCTGGCGCTCGTCCCGCTCACCGTCTCGCAGCTGCGCGACCCGCGCACCGGCACCTCCCGGCTACCCGGTGTTGCGTAGCGCCGTGGCCAGGCCGTTCATGGTGAGCTGGATCCCTGAGCGCACCGTCGGGTCGGGGTCGCCCGCGCGATAGCGCCGCAGCAGTTCCACCTGTAGGACGTTGAGCGGCTCGAGGTAGGGGAAGCGGTTGCGGACCGACCGGTCCAGGGCCGGGTTGTCGTCGAGGAGCGTCTCCTGCCCGGTCACGGTGAGCAGCATCTCGCGGGTGAGGTCGAACTCCTCGGCGATCACGCCGTGGATGCGGCGACCCACCTCGGGGTCCCGGACGAGCTCCGCGTAGCGGCCCGCCAGCCCGATGTCGGCCTTGGCCATGACCTGCGCCATGTTGGACAGCGTCGTGCGCAGGAACGGCCAGTCCCGGTACAGGTCCCGCAGGACGCCCAGGCGCTCCTCGGGGGACCCGCCGTGCGTGCCGGCGTCGCCTGCGCCGTCGACCCAGCGCCGCAGCGCCGTGCCCACCCCGAACCAGCCGGGCAGCATGACACGGGACTGCGACCACGACAGCACCCACGGGATCGCACGGAGGTCCTCGACCGACGACGTCTGCTTTCGGGAGGCCGGGCGGGAGCCGATGTTGAGCTCGCCGATCTCGCTGAGCGGCGTGGACTCGGTGAAGTACTCGATGAACCCGGGATCGGAGTGGACCAGTGAGGCGTAGGCCTCGCGTCCGAGGGCCGCCAGGTCGCTCATCACCGCGTAGGCGGCGTCGGCGCGGTCCCCGAGCCCCTCGACGTCGAGCAGTGAGCCCTCCAGCGTGGCCGCGACCAGGGCCTCGAGGTTGCGGCGGGCGCGGCGCGGCTCGGAGTACTTGGCGGAGATCACCTCGCCCTGCTCGGTGATCCGCAGCGCGCCCTGCACGGCGCCCGGGGGCTGGGCGAGGATCGCGTCGTAGGAGTTGCCGCCGCCGCGACCGACGGCGCCGCCGCGGCCGTGGAAGAAGCGCAGCATCACGCCGGCACGCCCCGCGGCGGCCACGAGTTCGCGCTCGGCCTCGTACAACGCCCAGTTGGCGGCCAGGTAGCCGCCGTCCTTGTTGGAATCCGAGTAGCCCAGCATCACCTCGACCACGTCGCCCTGGGAACGGATCAGCTCCCGGAACCGCGGGAGCGCCAGCGCGGCGTCGAGGATGCCGGCCCCCGCCGCGAGGTCGTCGATCGTCTCCAACAGCGGGATCAGGCGCACCGACGAGCGGGGCCGCTCCGGATCGCCGGAGAACAGGCCGACCTCCTTGAGCAGGATCGCCGGCTCCAGCATGTCCGAGACGGACTCGCACATGGACACGATGTAGTGCGGCACCACGTTGGGCCCCAGCTCGTCGACGGCGGCCGCCGCAGCGCGCAGCACCCCGAGTTCCTTGTCCGCCAGCTCGGACAGCTCGGCGCGTCGCCCCAGCAGGGGGCGGTCGTGGGAGAGTTCCCGCAGCAGCAGCTCCACGCGCGCGTCCTCGTCCAGCGCCGCGTAGTCGTCGGTGACCCCGGCCAGCGCGAACAGCTCGGCGAGGACCTCCTCGTGCGATTCCGAGTTCTGCCGCATGTCCAGGGACTGCAGGTGGAAACCGAACGACCGCAGCGCCCAGCGCAGGTCGCGCAGTCGCGGCGAGCGCAGCAGATCGGCGCCGGACCGGGTGAGCGCGCCGTCGATGAGGTCGAGATCGGCCAGCATCTCCCCGGGTGAGGAGTACGCCTCGTCGTCGTCGCTCCCGAAGGACCGGGAGGCGGACCCGGGCGGCGTCGGGGTGACGGCCGCGGGGCGCGCGGCGAGGCGGCGGCGCACCACCCGGACGGCGCGGCGGAACGGGACGTCCTCCCGGGCGGCGCCGACCTCGTCCCGCTCCGCATCCGAGTCCCCGGACCCGGAGTCGGTCAGGGAGTCCGCCAGGGTGAGCAGGTCGGGGTCGGCGTCGACGATCCGGACCGACAGGGACAGTTCCCGTTCGAGCAGGCGCAGCTGCTCGGCGTAGTGCGCGTGGACGAGCTCGGCCGCGCGCTCGGTGGCGAACCGCACGACCTCACCGGTGACGTACGGGTTGCCGTCGCGGTCGCCGCCGATCCAGGACCCCGGCCGGACCACCGCGCGTTCTCCGCAGCCGAGACGCTCGGCGATCTCCGCGTTGAGCGGCGGGATCACGTCCAGCAGCGTGGCCTCGTGGTATTGCAGGCCCGAGAGCACCTCGTCCTGGATGCGCGGCCGCTCGCTGCGGATGATCGCCGTCTGCCACAGCGTGAGGACCTCCCGCCGGAGGTCGTGCTCCAGGGCCCCGATCTCGGCGTCGGCGACCCGGTCCCGTGTCCCGGTGCGCAGCGCGTCGCGGCGGCGCATGAGCGCGTGCACCCGGCGGGTGACCTCGAAGACCGTGCGGCGGCGCGTCTCCGTGGGGTGCGCAGTGAGGACGGGGGAGACGCGGGCGGTCTCGCGGGCGCGGTCCAGCCGGCCCCGCACCTCGGCGGAGTCCGCCTCGGCGTCGGCGAGTCGGCGCCACGTGGTCTCGAGGTCCCCGTCCGGGGTCGGCTCGGCCGCGGCGGTGTGGATACGACGACGACGATCCTGATGCAGGTCCTCGGCTACGTTGGCCAGCAGGGCGAACAGCGAGAACGCCCGGATCACGGGGATCACGTCGGCGGTGGCCACATCCCGGAACAGGGCGGCCACCTCGTCGCGCTCCGCCTCCGAGCGCCGGACGGCGAACGCTGTGCGGCGGGCCGTCTCGACCAGGTCGAAGATGCGGTCCCCGGCCTGCTCGCGGACCGTGTCGCCCAGGAGCGCGCCCAGGAAGCGGACGTCCTCCCGCAGCGGCGCCACGGCCGCCTCGAGCGGGTCGGACCGGGTCTGCGTCTGCGTGGTGTCGGCCATGACCGCCAGCGTAGGCGCGGGGTACGACCTCCCGGGTGGAACCAGGGTTCACCCGGATGCCGGGCCCGCCCCCGAGGAGGACACTGGGGGCTATGACTCAGTCAGGATTGCCGGACAACGCCCCCGTCGCCGCCCCCGAGGACCGCACGCCCGCGGCTCTCGCGCACGCCTCCAGCCTCATCGCGATGGTGATCTCCGCGGGCTGGCTGTCCTTTGTGGGCCCGCTGATCATGTGGGTCCTCTACAAGGACCGCAGCCCGTTTGTCCGCCAGGCGGCCGCCGGATCGTTCAACTTCAACCTGGGCCTGTGGGTCATGAGCATCGTCGGGTGGATCTTCATCCTCACCGTGATCGGCATCCCGATCGGTGCGGTCCTGCTGGTGGTCTCGTTCCTCGGCCAGATCATCGGGCACATCATCGGCACCATGCGGGCCACCAAGGGCCGGACGATGGGCTACCCGTTCCAGATCAAGGTGCTGCGCTGAGACCGACCGGCCGAGTCCTCACGCCCCGGCCGGCTGCCGCCCGTGCAGGCGGTACTCCGCGAGGAGGGCGTCACGGTCGTCGTCGGTGAGCGGCCGGTACCCGCCGTCGTCCCCGCGCAGGTAGATGTCGCCGGGCGCGGTCCACGACTCGCGCCGCAGGCTCGGCTTGGAGATCTTGCGGGTCGCGGTGACCGGCATGTCCTCGAGGACGCGGACGAAGCGCGGCGCCCACTTGGTGCCCATGTCGGGCTGGGCGCGGCAGAACTCGGAGAACGCGACCGGATCGAAGGCCACGCCGGACTCGAGCTGGATCGCCGCCATCACCTGGTCGCCGGTCCTCGGATCCGGGACGGGGTAGACGGCGACGACGAGGACGCCGGGGAAGCGGTCGAGGATGCGTTCGACGGGGCCGGATGAGAAGTTCTCGCTGTCCACCCGGATCTTGTCGCCGGAGCGGCCCGCGAAGTAGAAGAACCCGTCCGCGTCCCGGTAGCCCAGGTCGCCGGAGTGGTAGACCTCCCCGATGTTGCGCTCGGCCGTGGCTTCGGGGTTGCGGTAGTAGCCCTCGAACATGGCCGCGCCGGTGAGGTTGCAGATCTCGCCGATCGCCTCGCCGGCGTTGGCGAGCGCGCCGTCGGCGTCGAACTCGGCGCGTGGGCACTCCTCCCCGTTCTCGTCGAGGATCGCCACGCTCATGTAGGCGCCGGACACGCCGAGCGCGTTGGGTGGCGTGTCCTCGGTCCGGCCGATCACCACGGCGCCCTCGCTACTGCCGTAGGACTCGCCGGGTTTCACGTGGAACCGCCGCTCGAACTCGGCGCGGTCGTGCACGGAGGCCTCGGTGCCGAAGACGATGCGCAGCTTGGTCTGCGACTCCTCCGGGCGCTCGGGCTGCGCGAGGATGTAGGAGAGCGACCGGCCCACGTAGTTGACGTAGGTCGCGCCGAACCTGAGGACATCGGGCAGGAAGCCCGAGGCCGAGAACTTCCGACGCAGGGCGAAGGTGCTGCCCACGTAGGCGCAGGGGGCGAAGGCGGCGAAGAGCGCGTTGCCGTGGAACAGCGGCATGGCGCTGTAGGCGACGTCCTCACGGACCAGGTTGCGGTAGTTGACCGTGCCGAGCATCGCGAGCCGACCGGTCGAGCACATGACCGCCTTGGGCGCGCCCGTCGAGCCGGACGTGAAGAGCAACGCGAGCAGGGCCTCGGGGTCCCGGGCGTCTTGGGCCAACGCGGGGGTGGCCTCGCGGTGGTCGGTGAGCAGGCGCTGCCAGAGCTCGGAGTCGATGTCGTGGATCGCCGCTACACCTGTCTCGAGGCCGTCGAGCAGGAGCCGCCCCTCGCCGTCGGTGACGATGACGTCGCAGTCCACGCTGCGGATGTCGGCGGCGAGCTCGGTGCCCCGGCGGGTGGGGTTGATCCCGATGACCGTGACGCCCGCCAGCGCTGCCCCGCACAGCACGAAGAGGTACTCCGGCACGTTCTCCAGCAGGATCCCCACGTGGAGTCGTCGGTATCGCTCGGGCCGGCCCGCGTAGTGGTCGGAGAACTCCGTCGACCAGAGTCCGAGGATCTCCGCCCGCACCGCGGACTCGGCGACGAACTCCCGCCATGTCCACGAGGAGTCCTCGAACAACAGGCCGGTGTGGTCGTCGGTCGACCGCTCCAGGAGGATGTCGCCGAACGTCTCGTGCTGCATCTCGTGGCCGGGGTTGAAACGTGGTGCTGTCACGGTTCGCACGCTAGGCCACCACGCGGTCTGACGGGTGTGAAATGGCGGGAGTGGCCGAGAGTTCAGGCGTCGGGGAAGTTCAGGCGTCGAGGAAGAGATCCAGCTCGAGCTCCTCCAGGGGCGGGCCGTAGACGGACATATCGGTGACACCCGCCTCGGCCAGGACCTCGTCATCGATGAAGAAGTTGCCCGTGCACGTGGCCGGGTCGCGGGTGAGGATCTCGTACGCGGCGTCGGACATGATCTGCGGATCGCGGCTCCGGGCCACCGTCTCCGCCCCGCCGAGCAGGTTCTGGACGGCGGCGGTGGCGATGGTGGTGCGCGGCCAGAGGCTGTTGGCGGCGATCCGACGATCGCGCAGCTCCTCGGCGAGCCCGAGGGTCACCAGGCTCATCCCGTACTTGGCGATGGTGTAGCCCAGGTGCTGCCCGGCCCACTTCGGGTTGAGGTTGAGCGGCGGGCTCAGCGTGAGGACGTGGGCCGCCTCCGACTTCTCCAGGTGCGGCAGCGCCGTCTTGGACAACAGGTACGAGCCCCGGCAGTTGATGTCCTGCATGAGGTCGTACTTCTTCATCGCCATCTCGGACGTGGGGGACAGGTCGATCGCGCTGGCGTTGTTGACCACGATGTCGATCCCGCCGAACGCCTCGACGGTCCTGGCGACGGCGTCCGCCACGGAGTCGTCGTCACGGACATCGCCGAGGATCGGCAGGGCCTTCCCGCCGGCGGCCTCGATGGCCTCGGCGGCGGTGTGGATGGTGCCCTCGAGTTTGGGGTGGGGCGTGTCGGTCTTGGCGATGATCGCCACGTTGGCGCCGTCGCGGGCGGCGCGTTCGGCGATCGCGAGGCCGATCCCGCGGCTCCCGCCGGACATGAGGATGGTGCGTCCGGCCAGGGTCGGCCGGTCGTGCGCTGCTGAGGTCATGGGTGCTCCGATCGTGAGGGGCGCGTGACCCGACCGTAGTGGGTGTGGCCGGGCCGGGAAGGCACTCGCCGGCCGCCGCTCGACCACGTCCTGTAAAAGTGGGACGACACGTCAGCACGAGGGGAGGGCGACGCCGTGAGCGACCTGGCGGTGGGCGATGCGGTCCCGGACGAGATCCGACTGACCAGCATCCACAATTTCCGCGACGTCGCCGGGCCGGGATATCGGCTCGCGTCCGGCGGGTCGATGACCAGGGGGCTCGTCTACCGCTCCACCGCCCTCGCACTGGGCGAGGAGGATCTGGGGCTCGTCGAGGGGCTGGGGGTGACGACCGTGGTCGACCTGCGCACGCCCGACGAGATCGCCACGCAGCCGGACGTGGTGCCCGCCGGGGCCGAGTACCTCGCCGTCGACGTGCTCGCGGGGCACACCTCCGCCGCCACGTTCACCGGGGCCGGCACCTTCGACGTCGACGACGCGCGGCGCGAGATGGCACTGACCTACGAGCGTTTTGTGCTCGGCGAGGACGAGAGGGCCGGCTTCGGGCGCGCCGTGCACGCCCTCGCCAGGTCGACGGGGCCGGCGATCGTCCACTGCACCGCCGGAAAGGACCGCACCGGGTGGGTCGCGGCCGTGCTGCAGTTGCTCGCCGGCGTCGATGAGGACGACGTGATCGCCGACTACATGCTGACCCGCGAGCGGTCCGTCGATTTTGTCGCCGCCATCCGGAGCTTCATCGAGACCGAGATGCCCGATCAGCTCGAGGCCGTGAACGTGCTCATCGACGTGGAGGAGAGCAATCTGCGGCGCTCCCTGGACGCCATGTCCCGCGAGTTCGGCGACGTGCGCCGCTACCTCGTGGAGGGCACCGGGATGGAGGAGAACGTCGTCGACGACCTGCGGGCGCGGCTCCGCGGGGAACGGTCGGGCTAGGTCAGGACCACCAGGCCGGCGAGGGTGCCGCCGATCGCCAGTGCGTTGAGCGACACCGCGAACGCGCGCCCGAGCTCGGTGCGGGCCTCGGCGAGATGCTTGAGTCCGCCCATCGCCACGGCGTAGAGCGCGACGATCACGGCGACGCCCAGCAGCGGGTTCACGTGGAGCGCGACGAGCCCGTAGACAGTGGCGAAGCCGATCGCGCCGCCGCCGCAGATGGCGGCCGCCGTGGTCACAGGGGAGGGGAGGACGGCCGCTTCCGTCCCGTCGGCGACGCCCGCAGCGAGAGGAGCGGGATCGGGCAGGTCCCGCTCCCGTTCTTCTAACGTCAGACGTTGGCTCATGAACTGGACACTACGTCGCTGGGGCGCCAGATTCCTGTCCCGATGCTGTGGAAAGCGAATGGATCCGGTATGTGCAGGTCAACGAGCCGAAATCGGCGGAGAGATCCGTCACATTCGGCGAGGATTCCGGCCGGATCGCGCCGGAGAGGTCACTTTTCGGTCACGACACGACGGTGGCGGACGAGCGCGTAGTATCCGGGTGTCCGGTGGGGGCCGGACGGCACGGGATCGTCGGGAGGACGGGGCCATACATGAGTGTGACGGGCACGGTCGGCGGCTGGTTCGGCCCGGGCGACGACGTCGGGCGCGCGTGGGATGAAGCCGAGGCGATCCTGCTGGCGTGTGACGACCTCGACGCGGTCATGGAGACGATCCACGGTGCCGAGACCCCCGTCGAGGCCCGGCGCGCCCTCAAATGCGGCTTCGGGTTCACGGGACGGCAGGCGGCGCTGCTGCTGACGCTGCCGGTCCTGTCCTTCACCCGATCCGAGCGCGAGCGCATGCACGCGAGCCGTCGCGCCCGCATGGACCTGTTGGCGGACGTCACCGGCGCGATCCCCGTCGTGCGGGAGCCCACAGCGCCGGAGCCCGCGGAGCCTGATCCCGCAGCACCCGCGCCCGCGACGTCCGGCTGGACCACGTGGGAGGACGAGTTCGACGGCACCCTGGACCGGATCCGGTCGGTGATGGACGAGCACTACGGCGTCGCCCCGACCTCCCCGCCGCCCCCCGCCACCCCGCCCGTGCCCGCCGCGCCTGTGGCCGCCTCCGGAGGCCGGGCGGGCCGCAGGTCGTCGGACCGGTCGGAGGAGGCGGGCGCCGTTCTCGACGAGCAGATCGGTGAGTTGTGCGATGCCATCGCCGAGTTGGTGGAGGTCGACGCCCCGGCGTCCCCGCTGCTCGACGATCCCCGGGAGTCGATGAGTCCGACGGGGCAGCTGCTGGACAGTTGCGGCCTCGACGACTCGACGGGGGTGCGCACGTTCTTGTGGCACCTGCGTCGGACGGGGCTGGAGTCGGTGGAGGCGCTGCTGCCGTTCGCGGAGCCGCTGCCCGCCTCGCGTGGGTTCGACGTCCAGTCGGCCCGGTTCGAGGAGGCGATGGCTGCCGGTGGGCTCGGACCCGAGCCGGTCGGTGGGTCCACGTGGACGGGCCGACTCTGGCCGATCGCGGAGCGTCGCGGGTTCGGGTACGCGGTGCATTACCGCCCCGGTCCCGGGGCCGGGACGGTGTGGGCCTACGGCGGCGGTGAGCCGCTGCACCTGTTGTGGGATTCGGTGATCGACATGCTCGGTGAGCTGTATCGGGCGTTGACGGTCGGCGAGCCGTGCGACGCGGCCCTCGCTGCCGTGGTCGAGGGCCGGGTGGTGTGGACGAACCTCAGCTGAGTCGGCCGCTCAGCCGAGGTCGCGGGCCACGATCGTCGCCCGCTCGCCGCGGCAGAACACGAGCTCGATCCGCGAGACCTCCCGGCCGGTGGTCGAGCGGAGGAGGTCGGCGTAGGCGCACAGCTGGAGGAGGTGCTCGTCCACGGTGGCGGTGGTGACGCCGACGTCGGTCTTGTAGTCGATCACCGAGAGTGTCCCGTCGGGTTCGTCCACCACGAGGTCGACCACCCCGTCGACGGCGACGCCGGTGCCGTCGGCGGTCGTGAGGACGCCGGCCAGCGGGAGCTCGGCGCGGTGGGGCAGGCCGCCGGCCCGGAGCACGGGCGGCGAGGTGAGGGCGGTGCGGGCGACGGCCACCATCTCGGCGACGGCCCCGGGTTCGCGGGCGTCCGTGAGATCGCCGCCGAGCCCCAGCGCGGAGAGCTGCCCCGCCGCCCACCGGTCCCAGTCCTCGCCGGGGGCGCCGCCGCGGGCGGCGAGAGCGGCCAGGTTCGTGTGCTCGGCGAGGTGGTGCACGGCGGTCCCGACATCGGTGCCCGCGGCGACCGGGCGTGACCGCGGGAGCGGGGGAAGCTCATCCTCCCGCGCCGGGTCCGGGGCGAATCGGTTCCTCAGGGCGGCGGCGAGCCGCGCGGGCAGCGCGTCAGTGGCCTCTGCCGAGTCGACCGGGGTGTCCTCGGGGTGGACGATGCGTGTCGCCGACCATCCGGCCTTCTCGCGGGAGCGGGCGGTGACCGCCTCGCTCCGTTCCTCCCAGTCGTGGGCGTCGGGGACGTCCACCGCCGGGGCCGCGGTGGCCTCGAGCAGGTCGGGACCGTAGTCGACGAGCGGCGGGGCGTCGGCGTCCTCCATGACGGAGCCGAGCAGGGAACCCCAGAGCTTCCTCGGGTCGTGGGGCTTGCTCTTCTTGCGGACGAACCCGTGCCCGGACACGGCGAGCCGGGTCTCGGCCCGGGTCGTGGCGACGTAGAGCAGGCGGATCCGTTCGGCGTGCGCGTGCTCCTTCTCGCGGTCCGCCGCCGCCTCGAACGCGGGGTCCCGGACCGATTTCGACAACGAGACGGCAGGGGCGGGGGCGTCGCCGGAGTCGGTCCACAGCAGCTTGTCGTCGCTGTTGGGCCACCCGCGGCTCATCCCGGCCAGGACGACCATGGGGTACTCGAGTCCCTTGGAGGCGTGGATGGTGGTGATCCGCACGGCGTCGACCCCGATCTCGGGGATCGCGGCTTCGGGCACGCGGGCGTCCTCGGCCGTGAGGGACAGGGCCCAGTCGGCGTAGTCGCGCAGGTCGGCGCGGGCGGGGTCGTCGGCGGACTCCTCCCACTGCCAGGCGTGCTCGGTGACAAAGCGGATGCGGCGCCACAGGTCGCGGCGGCGCGGTGACTCGGCGACGGACTCGAAGACCATACGGTCCGCCACCAGGTGTTCGAGGAGTTCGCCGGGCCTGCGGGTCCGGCGGGACAGCGTGGCGAGGTAGCGCAGTCCCTCGGCGACCGGGGACTCCTCGAGGCCGTCGGGCGCGGGGGCCGCGGGCGCCCAGCTGCCGCCGGCAGCACGCCAGCGGAGCAGGTCGTCGTCGCCGCACCCGAACAGTGGGGAGCGGAGCGCCCCGACGAGCGAGGCCTCGTCGGCGCTGGTGGCGACAGCGCGGACGGCGAGCAGGAGTTCCCGGATCTCGGGGGTGCCGTAGACGATCGACGACGCCTCGGCCCGGTAGTCGATCCCGGCGTGCTCGAGGCAGGTCTCCAGCATGCGGAGGGATCCGCGAGAGGGGAGGAGGATCGCGATGTCGCCGAGGGCGAGAGGGGTCTGCTCCCCGTTCTTGGACTCGTGGGTCCAGCCTTCCCGGATCGCCGTGGCGATGACGCGGGCGACGTCGGCGGCCTCGGTCCAGTGGCGTTGCTGGTCCTCCGTCGCGTCGGGGGGACAGTGCTCGGGCGCCCGGTCGATCTCGCTGCGGAACACGAAGGGCGGCGGCCCGTGAACCGGGTCGTGCGGCGGGCGGTCCGGGGCGGCGACGAGATCGCGGTATTCGGGTTGGACGCCGTCGGAGCCGATCAGGACCTCGGAGAAGACGGAGTTGACCCAGTCGAGCACGGCGCGTGAGCACCGGAAGTTGGTGCTCAGGCGTTCGATCTCGACCCCGGCGCCGTCGCGGCCGGTCCGGGCGCGCAGGTAGGTGGAGATGTCGGCGCGACGGAATCGGTAGATGGACTGTTTGGGGTCGCCGACCGTGAAGAGTCGTCCGGCCTCCGGGCGGGCGCCTGCCCCGGCGGGCAGGTCGGGATCGGAGGTGAGGAGTTCGGCCAGGTCGAGCTGGATGGGGTCGGTGTCCTGGAACTCGTCGATGAGGATCCGGGTGTAGCGCTCGCGGACACGGCGGCGGACGGCGTCGTCCTGCAGGAGCCGGCGGGCGAGCACGAGTTGGTCGTGGAACTGCAGGGTGCCGTGGCGGCGCCGCTCGGCGGCGTGGGCGCGGACCACCGGCGTGAGTCCGGAGATGACCACGGCGAGTCGCGGCGCCCAGTGCTCGGCGAGGGCGGCCGTGCAGTGGGCGGCGAGTTCCCGGATCTCGGCTTTGATGGTCTCGACCGTCTCCTTGCCACCCCAGGCGTCGCCCCTGCCCCCGCGGCCTGCGGTCCGGGGCGCGCCGAGCAGCTCTGCCCACGTGGGTGTCGCGCCGGGGTCCTCGAGCGAGGCGGTCAGCTGCTCGAGCCAGGCCTCGTGCTCGCCGAGCGTGGCGTACAGCTTGTCCGTCTCGTCCCGGCACTGGTCGCGCCATGCGACGATCCCGCCGACGTGCGCGATGACCTCGGACAGATCCGGTGCCGGGGGCAGGTCGACGGCGCCGGGGTCGGGGGTGTCACCGGCGTCGTCGGGTAGGCGGTCCCAGTCCCGGTGCAGCGCGAGGACGACCTCACGGAACGCGGTGGTGCTGACGCCGCCGTCGAGCAGATCGTCGACGGCCCGGGCGAGTGAGCCGCCCAGGGCGTCCTCGCGTCCCGGGCCGAAGAGTCGCGCGGCGCAGTCCTGCCACAGTTCCTCCACCGCGGCGTGCTCGGCGGTGTCCTGCTGCGCGGTGACGCGGGGCGGGATGCCGGCCTCGAGCGGGTTCTCGGAGAGGAGCCGGAGCGCGAACGAGTGCAACGTGCCGATCGCGGCGGTGTCGAGGCCGGTGAGTGCGGCGTCGGCGTGGGGATCGCCCTGGTCTCGGGCGTCCACGAGGAACACCCGCAGCCTGTCGCGCAGTTCGGCGGCCGCCTTCTCGGTGAAGGTGATGGCGGCGATCTGCTCGATGGGCACCCGGTCGGTGAGCAGGAGCGCGCCGAGGCGCCGGACGAGGGCGTAGGTCTTGCCGGTCCCGGCGCCGGCTTCGACGAAGAGGGTCGCCGCGGTGTCCGATTCGACGCGGTCGCGGGCGGGCTGGTCGGCCAGCGGTGTGCGGGCGGGCTGGGCGGAGGGTTGGGTGGTCACGCGTCGCGCTCCGTTCCGGTCTCGTCCCGGGCGGCGTCGGCAACGATGCCGGCGAATGCGGGATGTGAGGCGAAGGGCTCCTGCCGGGACAACTGCTCCCAGGCGCGGTCGAGGTCGCCGCCGCCGAGGATGTCCGCCAGGTCGCGGGCGGATCCGCGCCCGCCCTTGAGTGGGAACCACCCCTTCTCGATGGCGTCGACCAGGGCCCCGACGTCGGCGCGTACGGCGTCCATCAGTGCGTCGTCGATGGTGAGGGAGACCTGGTCGAACTCGCCGCGTTCGGTGCAGTACCAGTAGCGGACCTCACTGACGGGCAGGTCGTGACCGGTGGCCGCGGCGACGGCGTAGAGCGGGAGCTGGAACCGGGTGCCCGCCAACGTGGGGTCGTCCTGCCTCGGGCGGTCGTCTTTCGCCGGGGCCTTACCGGTCTTGTAGTCGGTGACGCGCTGCGTGCCATCGCGCCGGTCTACCCGGTCGATCGAGCCGGCCAGCAGTACGGTGCGTGTCCCGGTGGTGGTGGGGACGTCGAACGGCACCTCGGCGTGACCGAAGCGGTGCTCGGTGGCGGTGGGACGCCATCCCTGGTCGGCGTCTGCGGCGTCCTCGTCGAACCAGCGGGTGAGTTCGGCCGCGAGCAGGTCCTCGCGCCGGCGCCACAGGGATTCCACCAGGCCCGGGGCGTCGTCGACGGCTACGGCGCACTCCTCGCGCAGGATGCGTTCCAGGCGGTCGCGGTCGGGTGCACCGCCGTCGGTGATGCGCTCGGAGACGTACCGCTCGAGGATCGAGTGCACGAGCTCGCCGTAGTCGCGCAGGTCCATCTCGATCTCTGCCGCGGGCTCGTCCAGGGGCCGCACCCGCAGGACCGTGGCGAGGAAGAACAGGTACGGACTCTGTGCCCAGTCCTCGAGCCGGGTGGGCGAGAGGGGGCCGTCGAGCACGCTCAGGTGCTCACGGGCCGAGGAGACGTCCCCGGTGAACCTCGAGAACCTCCCGATGCGGCGGTCCCTGCGCATCGCGTGGCCGCGGCGGAGGGACTCGGGGAACGACCCCGGGGCGGCGGCCCAGCCGTGCGAGGCCAGCGCGCGGAGCCGCAGCTCCGCCGCGGTGGCGGGGTCGTGCCCGAGGATCGACGGCGGGGTGAGGACGCCCTCGACGAACGACGGCACGGCGGTGACGTGCGCACAGCCCGCCACGTCCTCCTGCCAGCGGGTGGCGTGGACGGGGGTGCCGGTGAGGGCCGCGAGTGTCGGCAGGAGCCACCGGGACGGGATGCGGTCCCCGCCGCCGCGCATGGACCCGCGGGGAAAGGAGCACAGGCGGTGCGTGCCGCCCGCGGCCAGCGCGAGTTGGAGGACGCGGTAGCGCTCGTCGAGCTGCTCGGCCGTCGGGAGGTCGACCGCGCCCTCGGGCAGGAGCGGGTCCGGTCGGTGGAGGACCGGGAGCAGACCTTCGGCCATACCCACGACGCAGACCGTGTCGAGGTCCCGCCCCGCCGCGTCGTCGACGGGGCCGAGCGTCACCCCGACGCCCTCCTCGCCGACCCGGTCGCCGATCGAGTCCAGGCGCGTGGCGACGGCGCCGGCGACCCGGTCCCGCGTGATCGTGGGCGAGACCAGCTGCAGGTCCGCCAGTGAGCGCACTGCGGCCTCGACGCCCGCGCGGTCGAGACCCGGGCGCAGGAGCGTGCCCACCAGGGACGTCAACGCCTCGGACACGCCGGTCCAGCTCCGGGCGCCCTCGACGGAGGCGAGCAGCTCTCGGACCCGACCGATGAGGGCGCGCAGTGCGTCCGCGGCCGCACGCTCCGCCTCGGACAGGCCGGATTCCGGATCCGCGGCGGCCCGGGCGAGGTGTTCCCAGTCGTCGCCGTCCAGGATCGGCACGCGCGTCCGGGTGAGCAGTTCGAGGCGACGAGAGGAGACCGGCCGGCCGTCCCGGTCGACCACCGCGAGGGCGCCGTCGGCGATGATCGACAACAGGTCGGCCCGAGGAAGTGTCCCCGGGTCGACGCGGAGCAGCCGGACGAGCGTGCGGCCCGCCGGAGTCCGGCCCAGTGAGGTGGTGGACGGGCCGTTGACGGTGATCCCCGCCTCGGCGAACGCCCGCAGGAGGAGCCGCAGGTACGGGTCCGGTGACGGGTAGTAGACGCCGATCCGGTGCCCCGGGGTCCCCTCGGCGAGCCGGGAGCGGACGAACCGGACGACGGCCCGGACCTCGTCGTCGGAATCGGAGGCGTGCAGCACGTGCGTACCCGTCACGGCGCCGGGGCCGCCGGGGTCGCCGGCGGAGGCGAGGTGCTCGGATCCCGAACCGGGGACGGTGGTGACCCCGCGGGCCTCCAGGGCCGTGCGCAGGCGCCGCTCGTCCTGTGTTCCCCGCAGTGGCGCGGCCAGGATGACCTGCCCGAGCCGGTCGAGGTGCGCCACCGCGACCTCCACGGCCTCGACCCGGGGGTAGTACGCGGAGCCGGTGGTCTCGTGTGCGCGTGTGGACAGTCGCAGCACCTCGCTGTGGAGCGGGGTCTGCGCGGCGACTGCACCCGCGTCGACCGTCCCGAGCCGCAGGCAGGCCTGCGCGACGGCCTGCGCCGTGACGGGCTGGTCCGCGACGGCCGCGAGACGCCCGGGGTCGGCGTCGAGGACCTGCTCCACAGCCGCCGCGAGCAGGGGGAACGGAAGCGGGGCCCGGGGCGCGAGTGCCGGCCCCGAGAGCTCGGTGATCACCTGCTGGGCCGTCCGGACCGCGACGCCTGCGGCCCCTCCGTCAAGCGCCAGGGCGCGGACCAGGTCGCGCGCGGCCCCGAACGAGGGCACCAGCACCGTGATGCGGGTCAGGGGGCCCTCGCCGCGGAGCCCGCGCACACGGTTGACGATCGCAGCGGTGGGGGCCTGGTTTTCGGTCACGTCGCCATGGTGCCTCACCGGTACGACACGTCGGTGTCGACGACGATAACGGTCGGACGCTGTCGGGGTGACCTGCTAGGTTTCGATCAGATCGGCCGATCCGGAGCCGCGTCTGGAAGTGTGACCAGGGAGACTGACGATGACGTACGGCACGGGCGGTGGCTACGGCGGGGGCTCAGGCGGCCCGTACCAGCAGTGGTCGCCGCACGGCTATGACACCGGGCCCGAGCAGCGCGGTGGCGTCTCGGCCGGCCTCATCGTCCTGATCGCGCTGCTCACGGTGGTGGTGCTCGCGCTCCTCGGCGTGGTCGCCTATCTGTTCCTGCGCCCGGGCGGCGTCAGCGGCACCCCGGACGAGCAGGCGGTGGCGGCCTCGTCGTCGTCCTCCACACCCCCGGCACCGTCGACGTCCCGGGAGCCGGTCACCGAGACCGCCTACACGACCCCACCGGAGCAGGAGACGGTGACGGTCACCCGTCCCGCTGAGCGCCCGCCGAACCCGGGCACGGCGTATCCGGCGGGAGCCGATCGTTCGGGGTGGACCTCCAATACCCAGTCCCGGTGCAATGCCGGCGATCCGGCCGCCATGATCGGCCGGACCTCCCAGGCGTCGTTCTCCATCTGCGTCAACCCGGACAACGGCCGCTACTACTACCGCGGTTCGGCGAGCGGATCGGGTGTCGAGGTGGACGACCCCGTGGTCTCCGGCGCCAGCGCGACCGTGACCAACAACAACGTCGTCTACTCGATCAGCTCCGGGGGCATGGTGATCTACGAGAACGGCGAGGTGATCTCCAGTCAGGCGATGGTCGACTTCTGGGTGGGCTGATCGGCTGAGCGGGTGTGTCGTCGTGTGGAACCGCTCGGGAGGGTCGCGCCGTCGTAGGGGGTGACGGAGTGAGATGACGACGACGAGGTGAACCCATGCCCGACGGGACGATCAGTGCGGACGCGGAGAAGATCGCGAGCGCCGTCGCGGTGTTCCGCGGTGCCGGGGAGGGGGCGGCGGGCGTGTCGTTGCCGCATGTCGCAGCCAATGTCGGAGCGGCGCTCCCGGGCGGATCGGCGATAGAGCAGGCGCTGGATCGGGCGTGCGGAGCGGCGGCGGTGTGTGCGGCGCGGAGTTCGGGGCGGCTCGTCGGCCTGGCGGACTTCGCGGCGCAGGCGCACCGATACCTCGAGGCGGAGGACGAGGACTTCGCCGCGCTACTCGGGGCGGTAGCAGGCCCGTGAGCCGTCAGAACGTCTTGGCGTCGATCACGAACCTGTAGCGCACGTCCGAGTTCACCACACGGTCGTAGGCCTCGTTGATCTTGTCCGCCGCGATCATCTCGATCTCCGCGGTGACCCCGTGACGCGCACAGAACTCGAGCATCTCCTGGGTCTCGGGGATGCCGCCGATCATGGACCCGGTGAGGATCTTGCGACCGGCGGCGAGAGAGCCCGCCCGCACGGACATCGGCTCGGTGGGGATGCCGATCCCGACGAGCGCGCCACGCGGCTTGAGCGTGGCGAGGAACCGGTCCACGGGGAGGTTCGCGGAGACCGTGTTGAGGATGACGTCGAACGTCCCGCGCAACCCCCTCAGCGTCTCGCGACCCTCGTCACCGGCCGTCGCGTAGTGCTCCACGGCGCCGAAGCGCAGCGAATCGTCCCGCTTGGACGTGGTCTGCGACAGGACCGTCACCTCGGCGCCCATCGCCACGGCGAGCTGCACGCCCACGTGCCCGAGCCCGCCCATGCCGATCACCGCGACACTCATGCCCGGGCCGACGTTCCACTGCCGCAGCGGCGAGAACATGGTGATCCCCGCGCACAGCAACGGCGCGGCCGCCGCCGGGTCGAGCCCGTCCGGGATGGAGACGACCATGCGCTCCTCGACCACGATGTGCGTCGAGTAGCCGCCCTGGGTGACCGTCCCCTCCGGATGCCCCTCGGGCAGTGGCGAGCCGTAGGTCGCGACGGCCCCGTTCTCGCACTCCTGCTCCTGACCAGCCTCGCAGGACGAGCACTCGTGGCAGGCCCCGACCAGACAGCCGACGCCCACCCGGTCACCGACCGAGTGCCGGGTGACCTCGGACCCGACCTCGCGGACGAGGCCGACGATCTCGTGGCCCGGCGTCACCGGGTACTCGGCGCTCCCCCACTCGCTGCGCGCGTGGTGGATGTCGGAGTGGCAGATGCCGGCGAACTCGATCTCGATGAGCACGTCCGCCGGCCCGGTCTCGCGCCGCCGGATCGTGGTCTTCTCCAGCGGCGCGTCCGGCGCGGTGGCGGTGACGGCGGCGACGTCCATGTGATCTCCCGGGGGTCGAGGTGAGGCGTACACCGCCACGGTAGAGGCCTGAGGCGTCACGGCGCCGTGGCCGCGGTCGACGGGATCGGTCGGAAAGTAATGGAACCGAACCGTCGTACGGCGCGTCAGACAGGGTGACGGAAACACAGCGGGGGACGAGGACACGGGAAAGAGGCTGGTCGTGGCGTACTCGGTTGCGGAGATTCGACGGTGGGATGCCGGGGGACTCGCCACGGCCGGTACCGCCGTGGCCGAGCGGCTGGACAGGGTGGAGTCGGTGCGACGGACCCTCACCGAGGGACGCGATGCGCTGGACGACGGCTGGGACGGCAGGGCCGCCGAAGCCGTTCTCGCGGCAGCCGAGGGGGAGAGGTCCCACACGAACGGGCTGATCGACGGATTCGATGATCTCGCCGCCGCGCTGACGTCCGCGGAGCAGGCGCTCCGTCCGGCGGTGCAGGTGGTCAACGACAGGATCGCTGCTGCCGAGGCCGCCGGACTCGTGGTGAGAGGGGATTCGATCGCCCCGGCGTCCGGAGCCGCCGACACCGAACAGTCGGTGGTCGACGAGCACGCCGAGGCACTCTCCCAGGCGGTCGACACGGTGGCCTCGCTCGACCTCCACTACGGTCGCGAGATCGACGCGATCGCCGCCCGTCTCCACGCGGTGATCCCGCCGGAGGTCGACCGTGGTGTCATCCCCGGCCCCGACGATCCCTGGCCCGGGCGGGGCGTCGATGCGATGACCGGCGCGATGTCGGAAAGGTTCCCCAAGTTCGCGGACGAACTGGATCCGGCGACTCGTGGGCGTCACGCTCTCGTGACCGCGCCGGATGATGTCGCGCGCTCGGCCGCTTCGGGGCTGAGGGGCCTCGGACGCGTGGCCGGCCCCCTCGGCGCGGGGATCACGGTCTACGACGGGCTGGAAGGTTATGCCAAGGGCGAGACATCGAAGGGCGAGGCAGTAATGGAGACCTCGGGGGCTCTCGGTGGTGGAGTTGTCGGTGGCATGGCCGCGGGCGCGGCTGTAGGTACGTTCCTCGGGCCGGTCGGCACGATCGTCGGAGTGGGGATCGGCGCAGCAGTCGGTGCTTACCTGGGACAAAAGGGTATGGACGAACTACACGATGCGGCTTTCCGATGAGCTATCGGAGTGAGCAGCGCCGGGTCGGACAGGGCGCACGACAGTCAACAGACAACGAGGGGTTTCTCTATGGATCGTGACGACCTGGAAAGAGATACGGGGGAGCGCCAGACGCTTCAGCAGCGGTATGCGGCCTATATCGGTCATGATCGCCCGGACCGCTGGTTTGGGACGTGGGCGTGGTACAGGGGCGCTATCGCGAAGAATTTTCGAGAGAGACTGCGGGTTTACGATTTCAATATGCACGTATTAGTCGTGTCGACGATCGTTGTGGTTCTAATAATGATCTACGGCCTCATCTGGGGCGGACCGAACTTTTAGGTAGATCATCGACTGCGTAATAGCACCTTGAGCGGGGCTCGCCCGGGATCGCGCTACCGTGGCGGCAGGCGGTGAGGAGGTTCTGTGAGTCACGAGCACGCGGTCCCGCGCGGATCAGACGTCACCGACGCCACCGACACAGCCGACGACTTCGGCGTGCCGGCCCTGCCGGAGAAGCCGACCCTGCGCGGCTGGATCCACGCCGGCACCCTCCCGGTGGCGATCGTCCTGGGCGTGCTGCTTGTGGTGATCGCCGAGGGAACCGCGTTGACATGGGCGACCGCGGTGTTCTTGTCGTCGTCGTCAATCCTGTTCGGCGTCTCGGCGCTGTATCACCGTCGCACCTGGTCACCCCGGGCGACCGCGCTCCTGCGGCGGATGGACCACTCCAACATCTTCCTGCTCATCGCCGGGACGTACACGCCGATGACCGTCGCGGCGCTCGAGCCGCCGTCGAGCACGATCCTGCTCGTGCTGGTGTGGGCGGGTGCGCTGATCGGCATCGCGTTCCGACTGTTCTGGCTCGGCGCCCCGCGATGGTTGTACGTCCTGCTCTACATCGGTCTGGGCTGGACGGCGGTGTGGTTCGCCGGCGATCTGATCGAGGCCGACCTCGCCGGCGTGATCCTCGTGCTGGTCGGCGGCCTCGCCTACACCGGCGGCGCCGTGGTCTACGGGCTCAAGCGACCCGACCCGGTGCCGGGCGTCTTCGGCTTCCACGAGGTGTTCCACCTGTGCACCGCGATCGCCTTCGCCTGCCACTGGACCGCGATGTTGCTGTTCGTGCTGGAGGCATGACGGCCGCCACCAGCTGACGGACGTCGTCACGCGGAGCCGGACGCCCGGCGAGCAGTAGGCTCGGGCGGGTGAACACCGAATCCGGGAAGAAGGCCACCGTCGCCTACTGGGCCATGCCCGCCGCGCTCGCCGGGATGGGCGTGCTGCACTTCGCCAAGCCGGAGCCGTTCTACGGGCTCATCCCGCCGGAGCTGCCGGGCACCAAGAAGGCGTGGACCTACGGCTCGGGGGTCGCCGAGCTCGCGGTGGCGGGCCTACTCGCCTCGCCGCGCACGCGCCGGGCCGGCGGCACGGCCGCGCTGGTGCTGTTCATCGGCGTGTTCCCCGGCAACCTGCAGATGGTGCGCGCCTGGCGCCGCAAGCCGGTGTGGCCCTGGCAGGCGATCGCGTGGGGCCGGCTGCCGCTGCAGATCCCGATGATCATGGCCGCAGACCGCATCCGTCGCGGGGCCTGACCACACGGGGCCTACTGCGGCCCGCCGGCCTGCGGGTACGGCGCCGGACGACGACCGCGCTCGGGGTGCAGTGCCGCCACCGCGGCGCAGATGATCACGAGGACGTAGACGACGATCGTCGCGTAGAAGCCCGCGCCCGCCCCGAGGCCGGAATCGGGGCTCGGTCCGGGCTGCGGCGTGGGGCCCGACGAGTCGCTGAACACAGCGGCCGTGAGCAGGACGACGGCCACTACCAGGAGCTGCGGTATCACGCCCATCAGGGCGACCGTGGCGCCGAGCTGGCGGGCGGTGGTGAGCATGAGCAGACCACCGACGAGCACGAGCAGCGCGGACAACATGAGCATGGCCGCGAAGGGGCCCATGACGGTCTGGATCCCCATCTCCGTGAAGCCGAGCTCGAGGGCGTCCGACTCGGACAGTGCGCGTTCGGCCAGCGAACTCAAGCTGACAGTGCCGCGCGCCGAGACGCTCATGGTGCCGTCGACCAGACTGCTGCTGGAATCGCGGATCCACGCCAGGCTCGGGGTCGCCAGCAGGATCAGACCGGAGACCAGTGTCACGGCCGCTGCCACGAGGGCGCCGATGTCGCGTGTGAGGAAGGCGATCACGCGGGCCCCGGTGCCGGGGCCCTGCGGGGGGTAACCGGCGTAACCGGGAGTGGCCTGGCCGGGATAGGCCTGCGCTGGGTCGCCCTGCCCTGGTGTGTGCTGCCCTTGCTGCGGGGCCTGCCACCGGCCGGGGTCGCCGCCGGTGTTGTTGCCCTGTGACGAGGTCATGCCATCCACCTCCTGATCCGGATGAACTCCCGGTAGATGATCATCCCCAGGTAGACGAGCAGAGCGATCGTCATGATGACGAGAGCGAAGGTCGACAGGCCCAGGCCGAGTCGCGCCTCCGGCATGAAGGCCGACAGTAGGCCGCCCAGCAGATCCGCGGAGCCGAATATGCCACTGCTGGCCTCGCCGATCGCATCGGCCAGATTGCCGACCGCCTCCGCCGGCACCCGCGCGTACCCGAGGAACACGGTGCCGAGCAGCATGAGTCCGGCACCGAGGGTGTGGACCCGGTCCAGGGCGACGAGCAGCCCGCCGGCGATCAGGCACAATGCCGCGACCACCAACATGATCCCGACGTACACCGTGAGCGCGCGGATCGCCTCCACATCGTCGCCGTCGAGCGAGTTGAGCGCGGCCATGTCACTCCAGCGGCTGCCGCTGGACGCGGACACCCCCCGGAACGGGGCGAGGCTGTACTCGATGAGCCCGCCCGTGGAGCGGTCGAACACCGCCCACCACGAGAACAGGCAGCTCAGCAGGGTGAGCAGGCCGGCCACGACGGCGAGCCCACCGGGCATCCGCATGACGCGAGCCTGCCAGGGCATGGAGCGGACCTGTCGGACGGCCTGGCCGGCGAAAGCGGAGGCGCCCGGAGCCCCGTACGGTGCGTAGCCCTGCTGCGGGGACTCCTGGTCGGTGTCTGTCCGGGGTAGCCGTGTGGTCGGGTCCTCGCCGGGGGGTGGTCCGGAGTCCGGGGCTCCGTCGTCGTCTGCCATCTGGCGGCACTCCTACTCTTCTGGCGTCCTGCCACGCCTAGTCTGGGTACGAGCTAATAGTAGAATGTGTTCGCACGTCGAGGGTGCTCATCCTCGGACCGGGCCCCGCTCTGGCGGGTCACGTATGACCAGCTCGTCGCCGTCATCGTCGCCAGGTCGGGCGGTGGCGACAGGGACGGTGCACCGGTGACAGGTGAGAAAATGGTCACGGTGAGGGGGCAGCGTGTGCCCGCCGGACACCGCCCATAGTCCGACGAAGAGTGAAAGAATCCACGATGTGAACACCCTCGGACTGGTCCTTATCGGCGTCGGCGTGCTCATCGCCGTGGGCGGCGTCGTCGTCATCATCTCGGGCCGGCGGGCACGGGCGGCGAGCCCCGGCACCGCGATGCCCTCCGCGCAGGCCGGGCAGCACGGCGACTGGGCTGCGGACGGCCACGGCGGGCAGGCCCCGACGGGGGCCGCGACGGTCGTTGGTGCCCTGCTCACCGTGGTCGGCGTGGTGCTCGCGGTGAGCGGCGGCGCCATGTCGCTCCTGCTTTCCGACGAAGGCTCGGGCCGCGTCGGCGATGAGGTCGTGGCCGTGGGGGCCGATGAGGGGGCGACACCCACCGCGGACCTCGCCGGCCCCGGCACCGAGTGCGGGCAGGTGGAGCCGCCCGCGGGCCGGCCCGGGCCGGTGCGGGTGGAAGAAGGCCAGATCGGGTGTGACGAGGCGGTCGCCGTGGTGCAGAAGTACTACGAGTTACCCACCGACCCGGAAGGCGGCAACACCGCGCCCAAGGAGTTCGACGGCTGGCGCTGCACGACCGCCACCGCCGGATCCGCCGCCGAACGGGGTTACGGCACGTCCTGCCGCACCGCTGACACGCACCTCGTGGTCCCGCTGGTCGACGGCGCAGACGGTTCCGAGAGGCCCGAACCCGCGCCTGCACCGCGCGGCGATCTCGGGCTGGCCACGCCGATGTCCCATCCGAGCTGCGACGGACGAGGGATCGTGGTGCTCTACTCGGCCGTGACCCCGGGGTCCTACGAGTCCGAGATCCAGACGGCGTTGGCGAACAATCCCGGGTCGAGCTACCTGCGCACCGACCAGGCCTGCCCCTCACTGCGTTCGCGCGACGACAACGGCAACGTCATCTACGCCGTCTACCGTCAGTCCGGCTACTCGCACGCCCAGCTGTGCTCGGACGTTGCGGCCGCGCCGGCGGGGGCCTACGGCCGCTGGCTCGACGTGACCAGTGATCCGGACCAGCTGGTGCGGTGCTGACCGGTGGTATCCGCCGCCCCGGCTCAGTCCTGGCGGGTCATCGGGTCGGAGCCGTCCCAGGCCGAGACATTTCTGGCCTGCGGCAGGTCGTCCCGGTGGAAGACCGGGTTGTGGCCGGTGGCCTTCTGCTTCAGGTAGTGGCGTAGCAGCGCCACGGCCAGGCCACCGAGCGGGAGGATGGCGATGAGGTTGATGGTCGCCATGAAGCCCATGAACAGGTCGGCCAGCCCCCAGACCAGGTCCACGGAGCCGAGCGCGCCGCCGAAGACCGCGAGCAGCACGAGGGCGCGGAACGCGGTGATGGTGCGCGGGCTGTTCCGCAGGAAGTTGATGTTGGCCTCGCCGTAGTACGAGTTCCCCAGGATGGAGGAGAAGGCGAGGAAGAAGATCACGACGGTGATGAACGGCACGCCCCACGCGCCGACCTGGGACGCCAGGGAGTCCTGGGTGAGCGAGATGCCCTCGCGGTCGCCCCCGAACTCGGGATCGGCCAACAGGATGATGAACGCGGTGGCCGAGCACACGACCAGGGTGTCGAAGTAGACGCCGAGGGACTGGACCAGTCCCTGCTTGACGGGGTGGGAGACCGACGCGGTGGCGGCGGCGTTGGGGACCGAGCCCATGCCGGCCTCGTTGGAGAACAGGCCGCGGCGCATGCCCTGCATGATCGCGGCGCCGATCGCGGCGCCGGCGACCTCGCGGAAGCCCAGGGCGTGGCCGACGATCATGGAGATCAGCTCGGGGACCTCGGTGATGTTGAGCGCCACCACGGCGAGGGCCACCACGACATACGCCGAGGCCATGACGGGGACGAGGACCTCGGTGACCGCGGACAGTCGCCGGATCCCGCCGAAGATGACCAGGCCGGTGACCACGACCAGCGCCAGGCCGACGAGCACGGCGGCCAGGGTGCTCTCGAGGCTGAACTGGTTCTGCACGGATTCGGAGATGGAGTTGGCCTGGACGGCGTTGAAGACGAACCCGTAGGTCACGGTGATGATCACCGCGAACAGGGCCGCGACGGGTTTCCATCCCAGCCCGTCGCGGATGTAGTAGGCGGGGCCGCCGATGTAGGAGTCCTTGCCCTTGACCTTGTAGAGCTGGGCCAACGTGGACTCGATGAACGCGGTGGCGCCGCCGAGGATCGCGATGAGCCACATCCAGAACACCGCGCCGGGCCCGCCGACGGTGATGGCGATCGCCACGCCGGCGACGTTGCCGGTCCCCACCCGCGAGGCGGCGGAGACCGTGAAGGCCCGGAAGGCCGAGATGCCCTTCCTGCCGGTGTCGATCTCCGACGGTTTCTCGCCGATCGTCCGCAGCATCTCCGGGAACAGCCGGACCTGGACGAACAGCGTGCTGACGGAATAGAACAGGCCCGCCGCCAGCAGCAGCGCGATGACGAGGTACCAGTAGACGTCATTGACGGAGGCGACGAGATCGGTGAGAGCGGTCACTCCCGTGACGATAACGGACCGACCGGCGGCCGGACGGCGCCCCCACGGAAAGTCCTACGCTGGTCCGTGTGACCGACCTCGAGCCCACCGCCCCCGACGTCGCCGTGCTCTTCGAGGGCGGCGGGATGCGCGCGGTCCACACCGCCGGCGTGGTGGTGACCCTGCTCGAAGCGGGAATCCACCCCGGGCTCGCCGCCGGGATCTCGGCGGGCGCCTCGCACACGGCCAACTACCTCTCGCGGGACGCCACACGCGCCCGCAACAGCTTCGTGGACCTGGCGGCGGACCCCAACTTCGGCGACTGGCGCAGCTTCGCCCGCGGCAAGGGGCTGTTCAACGCCGAGTACATCTACGAGCAGACGGGTCTGCCGGACCAGGCGCTGCCGTACGACTTCGAGACCTACCGCGCCAGCGGCACGGCCGCGCGGATCGGCACGTTCCGCTGCTCGGACGGGGCGACGGTCTTCTGGACCGAGGACGACGCCGCGACCATGCCGGAGCTGATGCGGATGGTCCGCTCGTCGTCGACGATGCCGGTGTGGATGCCGCCGGTGCTCATCGACGGGGAGTACTACGTGGACGGGGCGCTGGGGCACGACGGCGGGGTCCCGCTGTCCGCCGCGCAGGAGGCCGGGTACGAGAAGTTCCTCGTCGTCCTCACCCAGCCGCACGGGTACCGCAAGGTCCCGCCGCGGCGGCTGACGCCGTTCTACCGCTCGTACTTCCGCCGGTTCCCCGCGGTGGGCGAGGCGCTGCAACGCCGGTGGGCGCTCTACAACGAGACGCTGGACGAGATCGAGGAGCTGGAGGAGTCGGGGCGGGCGATCGTGTTCCGGCCCGAGCGGGTGATGATCCGGAGCTACGAGCGCAAGGTCGACCGGCTGGCCGAGGCCTATGAGCTGGGTCTGGAGCAGGCGCGCGGGGAGGTCGACGCCTGGCGGGCGTTCTGCGGTATGTAGGCAGACCTTATTAGACAGACTGGTCTGTCTGTGGTTAGTCTCGCCGACATGACCAGTGCCGAGACCACCCGTCCCGCTCGTCCCGCGCGTGCCCCCAAGCCCAAGGGGCAGTGGAAGATCGACGGCAAGATGACCCTCAACCACAACGAGGAGTTCAAGTCCGAGGACGATGCGCTCAACGTCAGGCAGCGCATCCTCGACGTCTACTCGCGTGAGGGCTTCGGTTCGATCCCCGCCGACGACCTCTCCGGTCGATTCCGCTGGATGGGCCTGTACACCCAGCGCAAGCAGGGGATCGAGGGCGCGCGGACGTCCAAGCTCTCCGCCGACGAGCTCCAGGACGAGTACTTCATGATGCGCGTGCGCATCGACGGCGGCGCGCTGACCACCGAGCAGCTGCGCGTGATCGCCGGGGTGTCGACCGAGTTCGCCCGCAACTCCGCCGACGTCTCCGACCGTCAGAACGTCCAGTACCACTGGATCCGGATCGAGGACGTCCCGGAGATCTGGCGCCGCTTCGACGAGGTGGGCCTGACCACCATGGAGGCCTGCGGCGACTGCCCCCGCGTCGTGCTGGGCAGCCCGGTGGCCGGGGTCGCCGCCGACGAGATCGTCGACCCGACGCCGGCGATCGAGGAGATCAGGGACAAGTACATCGGCAGCCCCGAGTTCTCCAACCTCCCGCGCAAGTACAAGACCGCCTTCACCGGCCACCCGAGTCTCGACGTGGTCCACGAGATCAACGACATCTCCTTTGTCGGCGTGGTCCACCCCGAGCTCGGCGCGGGCTTCGACCTGTGGGTCGGGGGCGGCCTGTCCACCAACCCGCAGCTGGCGCAGCGCCTGGGCGCGTTCGTCCGCCCCGACGAGGCCGCCGACGTCTGGCACGGCGTGACCAGCCTGTTCCGCGACTACGGCTACCGCGCCCAGCGCACCCGCAACCGGCTCAAGTTCCTCGTCAAGGACTGGGGCGTGGAGAAGGTCCGGCAGGTGCTGCAGGACGAGTACCTGGGCCGCGAACTGCCCGACGGCCCCGCGCCGGCCAAGGCCACGGGCCCCGGCGACCACATCGGCGTGTTCGAGCAGAAGGACGGCCGCTACTTCGTGGGCGCCACCACCACGGTCGGCCGGGCCGGCGGCGACGTCCTGGCCCGGGTGGCCGACCTCGCCGAATCCGTGGGCTCGGAGCGCATCCGGTTCACCCCCCACCAGGGCGTCCTCGTTCTGGACGTCGAGGGGGACAGGGTCGAGACGGTGGTCGAGGGACTCGCCGCCGTCGGGCTCCACGCCCGCCCCAGCTCCTTCCGCCGCACGACCATGGCCTGCACCGGCATCGAGTACTGCAAGCTCGCCTTTGTCGACACCAAGGACTCGGCCGCCGAGCTGGTCGACGAGCTGGAGCGCCGGTTCGCCGACGACGCACCGCTGGAGACGCCGGTGTCCATCAACCTCAACGGTTGCCCCAACAGCTGCGCCCGCATCCAGACCGCCGACATCGGTCTCAAGGGCCAGCTGCTCGACGGCGACACCCCCGGCTTCCAGGTGCACCTGGGCGGCGGCCTGGCCTCGTCCCACCGCGACGAGGGCGGCCTGGGCCGGACGGTCCGCGGGCTGCGCGTGCGTACCACCGATCTCGCCGACTACATCGAGCGCGTGATCCGTCGCTACCGCGCGGACGGGGACACGGGCGAGACGTTCGCGGCCTGGGCCCACCGGGCAGAAGAGGAGTCGCTGGTATGACGATCGACCTCGAACTGCTACCCCGCAGCACCGTCCTCACCCCGGGGCCCGGCCGCCGTCGGAGCGACGAGGAGCTCAGGGCGATCGCCGACGACGCCGCCCGGCGGTTCGACGATCGCGGCCTCTACGGCCACCACGGCGAGATCGACCCCGGCGAGGTCCTGGCCTGGGCCGGGGAGACCTTCGGCGACGCGCTCGCCGTGGCGTGCTCCATGGCCAACACGGTCGTGCCGGAGATGACCGCGCAGCACGCGCCGGGCGTCGACGTGCTGTTCCTGGACACCGGATACCACTTCTCGGAGACCATCGGCGTGCGGGACGCGCTGGCGGCCACGCCGGGCCTGAACGTGGTGGACGTGCGCAGCCCCGCGAGCCGCTCCGAGCACGAGGCGGCACTCGGCCCCCGCCCGTTCGAGTCCGACCCCGAGATGTGCTGCCGCCTACGCAAGGTCGAGCCGCTCGACGCCGCGCTCTCCGGCTACGAGGCCTGGATCACCGGCCTGCGTCGCGTGGACACCGACCACCGCGCCGGCGCCGGGATCGTGGAGTGGGACTCCAAGCACTCGATGATCAAGATCAACCCACTGGTGGCCTGGACGCTCGAGCGGGTCCACGACTACGCGGACGAGCACGGCTGCCTGCTCAACCCGCTGCTCGACGACGGCTACCCGTCGATCGGCTGCGAGCCGTGCACGCGACGCGTCGAGGCCGGCGAGGACGCGCGCGCCGGCCGCTGGGCCGGCTCGTCCAAGACCGAATGCGGTATCCACCTGTGACCAGTGCTCTCGCGTCCCCCGCGCCGGCCCCCGCGCTGGACGGCCTGCCGCTGACGGTCGGGCTGTCCGCGCGCGAGGTGCTGTTGGTCGGGGGCGGCCCGGTCTCGGCCCGGCGTGCGCGGACCTTCCTCGAGGCCGGCGCGCTGGTCCGGGTGGTGGCACCGGAGCTAGCCCCGGAGATGGAGTCGCTCGCCGCGCGCGCGGGCGGCGCCGTCGTCGTCGTCCCCCGTGCCTTCACCCCCGACGACCTCGACACCCCGTGGATGGTCCACGTGGCCACGGGCGACCCGGAGGTCGACGCGGAGGTCGCCGCACTGTGCGAGCGGCAGCGGATCTGGTGCGTGACCGCCGGCGACGCCGCCCTCGGATCGGCCCGGGTGCCCGCCCGCACGGCCGTGTCGACCCCGTCGGGACCGGTCCGGATCGCCGTGGACTCGGGCGACCCGCGCCGCTCGGTCCGGGTTGGCCGCCACGTGGCGCGGTCCCTGGCCACCGAGCCCGCCGGCCTGCGTGCCCGCCGTCGTGAGGACGTCGGGTGGGCCGCCCTCGTGGGCGACTGCGGTGACGGCGACCTGCTCACCATCCGCGCGCGCCGCCTCATCCACGCGGCCGACGTGCTGGTCGTCGACGGCGCGGCGGATCCCGGTCTGCTCGGGGAACTCGACGACGACGTCGAGGTGGCCGAGGTCGGCCCGTCGCTGAGTGCTGATCAGGCCACCGCGCTCGTGGCGGCGCGGACCGCCGCGGGCAACGGCGTCGTGCGACTGGTCCCGGCCACCGCGCTCGCCCCGGCGTCCCGCGCGCTCGAGGCCCGTGGCGTCGCCTTCCAGGTGGTGCCCGGCGTGGTCGACGGTGCCGCCTGAGCGTTCAGCCCTCCCGCCATGCCGCGTCGAGCGCCGAGTTGATGCCCGTGCGGGCGGCCTCACGCACCTCGTCGACCGTGGGGACGGGCTCCCCGGGACCCCACAGGACCGGCGTCCCGGCCCGCACCATCGCCCGCCGCGGCGGGACCCGGGACCGTTCCCGCCCCTGGTAGGAGATACCCACCGGCAGCAGCGCCACCGGCCGTCCCGCGGACAGGGCGCCGTGGACGATCTGCCCGACGCCCCGCTTGACCGACTCCGGCCGCAGGGCCCGGAGGTCCTCGGGTGCGGAGTTGGTGCCCTCGACAAAGGACAACACGACCCCGCCGGCCCCGAGCCGGTCCGAGCACACCTCGATCATCCGCTCCGCCGCCGCCACGTGCGTGTCGGCGGGGACATCCGGATAGTTCTTCGCGCGGAACACCGGGATGGTCCCCGTGTACTCGAACAACGGGCGGGTCGGCCCGCTGAACAGCGAGTCCTTGGCCAGCCCCGTGCCTCCCGAGAGGAAGCGGACCCGGGCGTCCCACACCGCCGACGCCAGGACCAGCGCGTCGTGCCCCGACGGGTGGTTGGCCGCCAGGACCACACCCGTACCCGAGTCGTGCAGCTCGCGGAGCCGGGCCGCCACCTCGGCCGTGATCTCGATGCGCGGCGCCCAGATGGCCGTGACCAGCCGCAGCAGCGGGTGGGCGAAGGCGTCCCTGCGGCGGCCGGGGCCGTAGAAGTCGTAGACGGCCGCAAAATTCCCCAGCGTCACCTCGGGCCGGGCTCCGCGTCGCGCACGCCGGTTCATCGGTCCATTGTGGCCGGACGGGACGAGGTGTGTGCGGCGATTCCGGCATGCTCGGTGGGATGACCACGACGACGAGCACTGCCGGCCCCCTCCCGCCCCGCCTGCTGCTGGTGGCGCACGGGACGCGGTCCGCGACGGGACGCCGCGAGCTCAGCCGCGTGCTGCTGGAGACCCGCAAGCGGCTCGCGGTCGACTGCCGCATGGCCTGGGTGGACATCCAGACCCCCGGCCCGGACCGCGTGCTCGCCGACGCGGTCCCCACCGTCGTGGTCCCGCTGTTCCTCGCGCGCGGCTATCACGTGGTCGAGGACGTGGCCGGCGCGTGCCGACGGGCGCCCGGACCGGTGTCGCTCACCCCGCACCTGGGCGAGGAACCCGAGGTGGTCCGGGCGCTGGTCCAGCGGCTCGCCGAGGCAGGCGGGACCGGCGCCTTCGGTGCGGACGCCGTGGTCCTGGGCGCGGCCGGCAGCAGTGATGCCGACTCGGTCTCCGAGACCCACGCCCTGGCCTCGACGCTGAGCGGCGTTCTGGGGGTGCCGGTGACGGGCGCGTTCGCCTCGGCGTCCACCCCGACCGTGCCGGAGGCCGTGGCGGATCTGAGGGCGCAGGGGCACGGCCGGATCGCGGTCCTCACCCACCTGCTCGCGCCCGGGTTCTTCGCCGACAGGCTCGCCGCGGCGGGAGCGGATATCACCACCCCGCCGTTGGGCGCGCACCCCGAGCTCATCGATCTGGTGGTGCGCCGCTATGCGGAGAATTCGACGATGAATACCGATTGATAAAATCGATCGCTTTTCAGGACCCCATTACCGTGGGTGGCCGTCCACGCGGATTGGTGCATAATAATCAGCGAACAGATCACGCCACCGATAGGGGAGATAATGGCGCAGCAGACCCATGTCCAGTACATCGACGACCTCGACGGCACCGAGCTGGGAGACCACGCGAATGTGATCGCGTTCGGCTTTGGCGGCAAGGAATACGAGATCGACCTGAGCGACGAGAATGCCGAGGCGTTCCGCGACGTGATGGCGCCCTACATCGAGGCTGGCCGCAGGACCTCTTCAGCCGCACGCAGGCCCGCACGCAAGTCGTCCGCCAAGAGCTCTCCCGGCAATACCAAGGCGATTCGTGAATGGGCCCGGAACAACGGTTTCAACGTCTCCGAGCGTGGCCGCATTCCGGCCGAGGTCATGTCCGCATACGCCGACGCGCACTGACCGCCAGGACGGCGTGATGACAGCGTGATGACGTGCGGACACGCCACGCTGCCATCACGGGATCGTCACGGTGTCGTCGTAGCCTGCCGTCATGAGTCGATCGCCCGCCCGTGCCCAATACGACGAGTCCCTACGGCACGGGATCCTCACCGAGGCCACCCGGAGGCTCCGCGACGCGGAGCCGTCGACGCTGGGGCTGCGGCCTCTCGCCGCGTCGCAGGGCACCTCGACCACGGCGATCTACACGATGTTCGGGGGCAAGTCCGGGCTGCTGGCCGCCGTGGCGGCGGAGGCGGACCGGCAGCTCGCCACGGCGCTGCGCGAGGTGCTGGGGCACGACAGCGTGGAGACGGACATGCGCGCCCTGTGCCGGGCGTACCGGCGGTGGGCGCTGGAGAACCCGGGTCTCTACGGCCTCGTGGTGGGCGATCCGGCCCCGACGCACCGCCCCGAGGTCGCCGCGGCCGGCCCGCAGTGGCGGCGGCCTCTGTTGGAACTCGTCGACGCGCTCGTGGACGAGGGCCTGTTCCGCGATGCCGACGTGCACGAGATCAGCACCTCGATCTGGGCGTCGCTCCACGGCGTGGTGTCGCTCGAGATCGGCGTGTGGCGGGAGTCCCCGAGCGCGGAGCAGTACTTCGAGACCCAGCTCGCGGCCACCCTGCGGTCGTGGACCGCCGGCGGGTCCGCCGCCGTGACCGGCGCAGCGGTGTGAGATGACCGACAGGCGCTCCTTCTTCACCCTCGACGGCGGGGAGTACGTCCCCACCAGGTATGCGCGTAGCGCCTGGTCCGACGAGATGGTCAACGGCCCCGCGGTGGTCGCGGCCGCGGCCCGGGCTCTCGAACTCGAGCACGGGCGGGACGGCTTCCAGCCCGCGCGCCTGACCGTGGACCTGTTCTCCCCGGTCCGCGTGGATCCGCTGACCGTCCGCACCGAGGCCGTGCGCAGCGGCAACCGCATCCAGGTCGCGGATGCGCACGTGGTGCAGGGCGGCACGACGGTCGCCCGGGCCACCCTCGTGCAGCTGCGCCGGGGCGACGAGCCGGCCGGGCGGATCTGGCGCTCGGACCGGACGGTCGAGCCGCCGGAACAGGTCGCCTCGGCGGAGATGGAGCCCGGCACCCGCCCCTTCTGGGGCAGCGGCGACACGGCAGGGTACTGGTCACAGGACATGGGTGCGCACCAGGGCGACCGACGCAAGCGTTCGTGGAACCGGTCCCTCGACGTGGTCGCGGACGAGGACGCGACGCCCTTCCAGCGGGCCGTGACGCTGGGCGAGGCGACGAGCCTCATGACCAACTGGGGCACCGAGGGCATCGGCTTCATCAATGCCGACCTCACGGTGGCGCTGGCGCGGCTGCCCCGCAGCGCGGACTTCGGGATCGAGGCAGACGAGCACCTCGGCGCGGACGGAGTGGCCGTGGGGACGGCCTCGCTGTTCGACCGCGACGGCGTGTTCGGGACCGGTACCGTGGTGGCCGTGTCCAACGCGGCCCGACAGATCGATTTCTCCCGACGTGGCCCGGCAGACAAGGGGATCCGCACGTGAGCCCGCGCCTGACCCGGGAGCGGATGCTCGACGCGCTGGAGGCCCAGGCCGGTCTCGTGCGGTTCACGCTCGCCGACCCGGCCGCGGACCCCGCCGCCCCGGTACCGAGCTGCCCGGACTGGAACGTCCGGGACCTCGTCGCGCATCTCGGCGCCGCCAACTGGTGGGGTGGGGCGAACGTCCGCGACCGGAACCCCGATGAGCGGTCCCGCGGACTGCGCGCGGTCATGGAATCGGCGCCGCCCGCCGGGGACGGTGGGCCGGCTCTCGCCGACTGGTACGCGGGCCTGACCGGCGAGCTGCTCGACACCCTGACCGACGCCGCCCCCGATGCCCCCGCGTGGACGTTCGCCGGCCCCGGTCGCGCCGTGTACTGGCTGCGCCGCATGGTGCACGAGACCGCGATCCACCGCTGGGACCTGGAGAACGCACTGGGCGGCCCGGCCGCGACCACACCGTTGCCGGAGGACGTGGCCGTGGACACGGTCGACGAGTTCTGTACCGCCATCCGTCCGCTCGCCGCGGTGCTGCGTCCCGAGCCGCAGGTCACCCTCCGTCTCCGCGCCGTCCTCCACGGCAGCGAAGGGCTCGCCTCCGGCGCCGAACCCGCGGGCGCCGTCGATCCGGGCACCGACCTGGAGTGGGAGGTCCCCGGGGCCGACGACGCCCCCGAGGCCGGGGTGGCGGGCCCACCCGAGGCCCTCGCCCTGCTGCTGTGGGGACGCGCCGGAGCCGACGCCGAGGGCCTCGACGTGACCGGCGACCGCCCCGCCCTGGACGCGGCCCTGGAGGCCGGACTCTCGACGTGAGGCTCCCCGTGGCTCTGGCGCTGGTCGCGGTGGGCGGGTCCGCGGGGACCGCCGCGCGGGTCGTGGTCTCGACCCTGTTCCCCGGTCAGCCGCTCGCCTCCACGCTCGCCGTGAACGCCGCCGGCGCGTTCGCGCTGGGGCTGCTGGTGGAGGTGCTCGACGCGCGGCGCGACACGGGACGACGACACGGGGCGCGCCTGGTACTGGGTGCGGGCTTCTGCGGTGGGTTCACGACGTACTCCCTGATCGCGTACCAGGTCGCGGACCTCACCCGCGGGGGCGACCTGCACACCGCGGTGACCTATGGCCTGGCCACGCTCGTGCTGGGTGGCGTGGCCGCGGCGGGCGGGATGCTGCTCGGCATCACGGTCCGGGGCTCCGGACACGGGCGGTCGCGGACGTGAACCAGGTCTGGGAGGACGCGGTGGCGATCGGGTGGGTCTCGCTCGGCGGCGGTGTGGGCGCGGCGCTGCGGTACGCGGTCGACCGGGCGGTGTCCACGCGTTGGCGGACCCGGTTCCCGCTGGGGACGTTCCTGGTCAATCTCTCCGGCTCGCTGCTCCTGGGCCTGGTGCTCGGGCTGGTCGCCGGCGGTGGGTCGCTCGCCGTGACCCTGGTGACCACAGGGCTGCTGGCCGGGTACACCACGTTCTCCACCGCGAGCGTCGACGCGGTCCGCCTGCTGCGGGAGTCGCGGTATGTCATGGCACTCACCTACGGCCTGGGGACCCTACTGATGACGGTGCTCGCCGCGCTCGTGGGCCTGTGGATCGGCAGCGCCTGACGTGGGTCACCGGATGTTCGTCGCCGTCCTGCCGCCGGAGCACGTGCGTGCGGAGCTCGAACGCTTCCTCGAGCCGCGGCCGGGCCCGGCGTGGACCGCCCCGTCGCAGTGGCACCTCACCCTGACGTTCTGCCCGAGCGTCGACGAGTGGCGCATCGACCAGCTGGTCGACCGCCTCGCCGCGGTCGGCCGCAAGCACGAACCGTTCCGGCTCCGGCTGGCCGGGGCCGGCGCGTTCCCGTCGGTGGAGCGGGCCAGGGTGCTGTGGGCCGGCGTGGAGCAGCACGGCGTGGACGGGCACCGGGAGCGGCCGCTCGATGCGCTCGCCGCCGGGGCCCGCGCGGCCGCCAACGCCTCAGGGTGTGCTCCGGACGGCGCGCGGTTCCGGCCGCATCTCACGCTCGCGAGGATGAGCGGGCGCGACAACGCCACGGCATGGCTGCGCATCCTGGACACGTTCGGCAGCAGCACCTGGGCCGTCGACGAGGTCGTGCTCGTCGACTCGTTCCTCGGCGAGGGGCCACGAGGGCGCGCCCGGCACGAGGTGGTGGAACGGATCCCGCTCAGGTCTCGTGGCGGAAGCCGATCTTGATGGTGGCCTGCCAGTGCGCGACCTTGTCGCCGTCGATCTGCCCCCGGACCGACTGGAGTTCGAACCAGTCGAGGTGACGGACCGATCTGGACGCCTCCGCGACGGCGTTGGCTATCGCGGCGTCGGTCCCGTCGGGCGACGTCCCCACGACCTCGATGATGTTGTAGACCCGCTCGGACATGATGACCTCCTCGTCCCGCACGGCTGCGCGAGTGGTCCACGTCACTCTACCGTTCGGTAGCGTGGTCCGCCGTGGAGCTCATCGGAACAATCGACCCGTCGCACCCGCTCGTCGTCGTCGCCCTCGAACAGGAGGCCCGGCACTTCGTCACCGACTTCCCGGTCCTCGTCACCGGCGTGGGGAAGGTGCGCGCGGCCCTGGCCGTCGCGGGCGTCCTGGGGGCCGGCGTGCGGCCCCGGGAAATGGTGAACGTGGGGACCGCCGGCGGCCTGCACCCCGGGATGGCGGGCACGCACGAGGTGTCGACCGTGTTCCAGCACGACTACGACGACCTCGCGCTCCACGCCGTGACCGGGCGGCACGACGGCCCGCCGCTCGCGCTCTCCGCGACCCGGGCGGTGGTGCCGTCGTCGTCGAACCCGCCTTCGGCTCCCGGCGGTCCCGCGGCGCCCGTACTGGCGACCGGGGACATGTTCGTGGCCGGCGGCTCGGTGCGCGATCGGCTCGCCCGCGTCGCGGACCTGGTGGACATGGAGGCCTATGCGATCGCGGCGGCGGGCGCGGTGCTCGGGGTGCCGACCCGTCTGGTCAAGCACGTGTCCGACCCGGCTGACGAGAGCGCGGGCGACGCGTGGGTCGACGGCGTGGACGCGTGTGCGCACGTGCTGGCCGAGTGGGTGTCCGCTCGCCTGGGCTGAGCTGTGTTCGAACACTTGCGCGACTGGGCGTGGACAGGTAGTCTCGTATATACGTTCGATGTAACTCGGTTGGGGGGCTGGTATGACGACGACGATGAGTGCGTTGTTCGACCTGCCGGAGCCTCTCGACGTGGTGGGCATGGAGGCGGTCAGTGAGGCGGCGCGGTCGGCGACGGTTGCGCAGAACAAGGCCGGCGCCACGCGGCTGGAGGCCGCGCATGTGATCGTCGAGCAGATGGCGCGCCTGGCGGAGGAGTCCGAGGAGGTCGACCGGGCCCGTGGTGGGCGCGGACTGCCGGCGTATGCGCGACTGGATCCGCAGTCGCGGGCCCGCGACCATCTGGCGGCCGCCTGTCAGCTCACGTGTTGGCACGCCGGGCGCCTGGTCACCGCGGGGGTGCAGATCCATACCCGCCTGCCGCGGCTTCGGCAGGCGGTCGGGCGGGGCCTGGTGCCCGAGCAGTTGGCCATCGACCTGGCGTGCCGTCTGGCCGGCGTGCCGGACGCGAGTGTGGCCGCGGTGGAGCGTGAGGTGGTGGCCGGGATCGTCGCCGATGTCACCGGCGGGGACCGGCCAAGCCGCAGCGCGGTGGAATCGGCGGTCGACCGTGCGGTGGAGCAGCACGATCCGGGCGCGGCCGAGGACGCCACCCGGGAGGCGTCCCGGTCGCGCAGGGTGCGGTTCCGTCCCACCCGCAACGGGATGGCCACCCTGTGGGCGACGCTGCCGGTGGCTGCCGCCGAGTTCCTGCGCCAGCGCATCGAGGGCGACGCCCAGGCGGCCGCTGCCGTCGGGGAGCGCGGGACGATCGATCAGCTACGCGCCGACGCCCTGGCGGCACTGGCGGTGTACACCCCGGCCGGTGCCACCACGGTGGAGGCCGGCCCGGACGGTGAGCCGATGGAGGTCGTCGAGGCGGTGCCCTTCGGGGGCCTGCCGCGCCCGGGCGTGGGCAACGCCACCGCGGGTGGGCAGCCGGTGCGGATCAGTGTCATCGCCGCCACCGCCCGGGGCCTGCCCAACCGGGTGGAGTTCGTCCACGGCGCCTACAGCAGCTTCGAATGGCTGTGCCGCGAGCTGATGGACGGCGACGACCAGGATCAGGATGAGGTGCGGGTACGGTTCGAGGTCGTCGACCCGGCCCCCGGGGCGCTCGACTCGCCCGACCACGCCCTGCGGTACGTGCTGACCCCCGCAATGGTCGAGCGGATCCGGTTGCGAGACGGCACCTGCCGGCACCCCGGGTGCAGTGTGGCGGCCGCTCACTGCGACATCGATCATGTGATCGCCTTCAACACCACGGAGCCCGAGCTCGGCGGGCCGAGCACGGAGTGGAACCTGGTGTGCCTGTGCCGCAAGCACCACCTGGAGAAGACCTTCGGCCACAATGCCTACCGGCCCGGACCGTTGGGGGAGTTGGTCATCATCACCGACACCGGCCACGAGCACCGCACCAGACCCAGCGGCCCCCTGGCCCGGGCACGAGAACAGATCCGGCACGACGCCTGGAACACCCACCTCGAGCGGCTCATCGCCGAGGACGGGCACCTGACCAATCCACCGGGGATCAGCCGTCGCCGACGCCCACCCATTCCGAGACACCGTCGGCGAAGCGCTGCCGCTTCCAGATCGGCACCTCGTGCTTGAGGCGCTCGATCAGAGCTGAGCAGGCGGCAAACGCCTCTGCCCGGTGCGGCGCGACCGCCACCGCCACGACGGCGACCTCGCCCACCGGAAGCACACCCACCCGGTGCACCGCGCCCACGCGGATCACACGCTCCCGGGCGATCTCCTCGCACAATCTCCCCAGCATGTCGGCGGCCACCGGGTGCGCCGAGTACTCGATGTCGTGGACGTCGCGGCCGCCGTCGTGATCGCGGACCACGCCGGAGAACGTCACCATCGCGCCGTCCGCAGTGCTCCAGACCGCCTCCTCCACCTCGCGCGGGTCGATCACCGCGTCGGTGATCCGGGCGAGCGGGTCCTCAGTGGTCATGGCCGGCTCCCGCGTGGACATCGAGCAGATGCTCGAGCAGCTCGCCCAGCACGGCCAACCCGTCCCGGACGCCGCCCGACGAGCCCGGCAGGTTGGCCACCAGTGTCCGCCCCGCGAAGCCGACCATGCCGCGGCTCAGAGCGGCGGTCGGCGTGACGTCCAGTCCCCTGGCGCGCATCGCCTCGGCAACGCCGGGCAACTCGACGGTGAGATGCGGAGCGGTCGCCTCGGGCGTGCGGTCATCCGCCGCGACGCCCGTGCCACCGGTCGTCAGCAGCACGGTGGGGGAGCGGCGCACCTGTTCGGCCACAGCACCGGCGATATCGGCATCCGCCACCACGTGCACCTCGAGCGGCCCGAAACCCCGCTCGGACAGCCAGGACCGGATCTCCGGCCCCGTCAGATCCTCGCGATCGCCCGCGGCGGCCGCCGTGGACGAGACCAGGACGACGCCCGTGCGCGAGCCGGACGCGACCTCGTCGTCGTCGACACCCCCCGTCGCGGCGCCGGAGGCCCGTGACCAGTCCCCCCGCTTGCCACCGGTCTTGGCGGCCAACCGCACGCCGTCCATGGTGGCCAGTGGGTCGACGGCCTTGACCATGTCGTGCAGCGTCAGCCCGGCCACCGAGACGGCGGTCAGGGCCTCCATCTCGACGCCGGTGCGGCCCGTGGTCTTGGCGGTGCTCACGACGTGGATCTCCCCCGCCTCCGGATCGAGGTCGAAGTGCACCTTCACCGAGCTGAGCGGGATCTGGTGGCACAACGGGATCAGTTCGGAGGTCTTCTTGGCGGCGCCGATCCCCGCGATCCGGGCCGTGGCCAGGACATCCGCCTTGCCCAGCTCGTCGCCGGCGACCATGCGGACCACGTCGGGCCGCGTCCGGAACACGCCCTCGGCGGTGGCGGTGCGGCTGGTGACGGCCTTGGCGCCCACGTCGACCATGCGGACGCGGCCCTCGGGGTCGACGTGCGTGAGCTGCGGATCTGTCATAGGGGCCAGGATAGTCGGCGTCAGTGCGGGGAATCGGGCCGGAAGCGCCGGACCGCCGCCGCACCCGCGAGGAGCAGGGCGGCGGGCAGGACCAGCGTGAGTCCCATCGCGGTGGCGAAGTCCGTGCTCTCGATGCCGACCTGCATGACCGCGCCGAGCGCGGCCGCACCGACCACGGCCCCCACCTGGCGCGAGGTGTTGTAGACGCCCGACCCGGCGCCGACGAGATCGGAGGGCAGGCCGCGCATCGACACGGCGGAGTTCGCCGCCCAACACATCGCGTTGGCCGCGCCCATGAGCACGAGCGGCACGAGCAGCCACGCCACCGGCACCCGGAACGCCATCATCCCGGCGAACAGCAGCATCGCGGCGACCATCGACGCGAAGCCGGTCGTCGACACCACACCCGGCGCCGTCCGGTCGGTGAGCCGACCGACGATCGGCGCCAGCACGAGGGAGACGACGGCGGTGGGGATCATCATCAGCCCGGCGACCTCCGCCGACAAGCCCTCCGCGGTCTGCAGGTAGAGCATGATCGGGATGTTCATCGAGTACACCGCGAAGCCCAGGGTGAACACCGAGAAGGAGCCGAGAGCGAAGTTCCGGTGGGCGAACAGTGCCGGCGGCATCAGCGCGTCGACGCCCAGGCGGCGGGCGCGGAACTGCAGCCACACGAACACCGCCGCCGCCGCGATGCCGACGAGGAACACGGCCCACAGCCACAACGGCCACTCCAGGTCGGGTCCCTGTTGGAGCGTGAGCGTCACCGCGAGGACGGCCACCACCGCGAACAGGGCGCTCACCAGGTCGATCCGGCCGACGCCGGTGGGCAGGCGCGGGACGAGGAGTGCGACCAGCACCACCGCGAGCAGCCCGAACGGGATGTAGAGGGCGAACACCCAGCGCCACCCGGCGGAACCCACGATCAGCCCGCCGAGGATCGGACCGAACAGGCCCGCCGAACTGGCCACGGCGCTCCACATCCCCATCGCGGCACCACGCCGGTTCCACGCGAAGACCCGGTGGATGATGCTCAGCGGCTGCGGGTTGAGCAGCGAGGCGCCCAGCCCCTGGACGGCGCGGGCCACGATGAGCAGCTCGATCGAGGGGGCGAACGCCGCGGCCGTGGCGGCGGCGGTGAACACCCCCATCCCCGCCAGGTAGACGTTGCGCTGGCCGAAGCGGTCCCCGAGCCTCCCGCTGACCAGCAGCGGGGCGGCAAAGGCGAGCAGGTAGACCGCGACGACCCACACGGTCTGGTTGATGCTCGCGTCCAGATCCTCGCGGATGCTCGGCAGCGCCACGGCCACGAGCGCCTGGTCCATGAGTGTGATGAACAGTCCCGCGCACAGGGCGGTGAGCGCGAGCCACGCCCGGCGTTCGGGGACGATCGTCTGGGAAGAGGACACCTGGGGCAACGTATGTCCAGGTCAGGACGAAGTCAAAGGTCGAGCTCGATGTCCGAGGAGGCCATGCTGGTGCACACGGTGACCCGCTCCTGCGCCGGGCCGTCGCCCTCGTGCTGGGTGGTGCCGTCGAGCTTGGTGGTGACGCACGCCTTGCACAGGCCGCGCTCGCAGCCGGTGGGCACGCGGATCCCGGCCCGGCCGGCGGCCTCGAGCAGGGTGGTGCCGCCGTCGATCTCCACAGACGTCCCGGTACGGGCGAAGCGGACGGTGTAGCGGCTGCCGTCGTCGGCTGGCCGCTCCAGCTCGGGGGCGGTGAAGGACTCGGTGTGGAACCGCTCCGCGGGCAGGCCCAGCGCGGTCAGGGCGTCACGGGCGGTGTCGACGACGACGAGGGGCGCGCACGCGTAGGTCTCGCGCGACGCGGCGTCGGGCACGACCCGCTCGAGCAGCTCGGGGGTGAGCCGGCCGGAGTCCAGATCGGCGCGGGGCGAGGGGGTGTCGGTGAACAGGTGCAGGGTGATGCCCGACTCGCGGGCCAGCGCGCGCAGCTCCGGCTCGAAGAGGATCGAGCGGTCATCCCGGTTGAAGTAGAGCAGGGTCGCGTCCGCGCGGACCCCCGCTTCGCTCGTCTCGCGGGCGATGCGCCGGAGCAGGCTGATGATCGGCGTGATGCCCACCCCGCCGGCGATGTGCAGGGACGGCGCGGTGGGGGCGTCCATGGCGAACTCCCCGGACGAGTGGGGCGCGCCGACGAGCGTGACGTGGTCGCCGGCCCGCAGCTCGTCGTTGAGTCGGTTGGAGACCCGCCCGTCCGCGACGCGCTTGATGCAGATCTCCATGGCGTCCGACGCCGACGTGCTGTCGTGCACGAGGCTGTACTGGCGGACGAGTTCCTCGCCGTCGACGGTCATCCGGACGGAGACGTACGCGCCCGCGTCCCACTCGACGTCGTCCCAGCCGCGCGGCCGGGCCAGCCGGACCGAGAGCGCCTGCCCGTCGGCGGCCGGGGCGGCGGACAGGACCGCGACCGGCACGTTGTAGAAGCGTGGCTTGTCCAGGTACGGCGACTCGGGCAGCGGCTTGTAGGCCATCCCGTACGCCAGACGCCGCAGCAGTGCCCGGGGCTGCGTGAACAGCTCCCGGGGGCGGCCGAACTCCCGCTCGCCCAGCGGCGCCGACAACCCCGTGAGGGTCTTGGCGATCAGCGGCACCGTCTCCAGCAGCGGGGTCTCGTTGTAGGGCAGTCCGTACCGGGCGGCGATCGCGCGCACCTCCGGCGCGATCTGCCGCTGCATCGACGGCGGCAGGTCCGGGAACAGGTGGTGCTCGACGTGCGTGTCCAGGCCGCCGTAGAAGATGCGGAGGTCGGGGCGGTCGGCGAACGGCACCTCCTCGGCGAGGATGCGGGCCAGGGCGTCGTCCATCGAGGTGCTGGGCAGGAAGTTGCGGGTCGCCCGGATCTGGCGCTCGTAGTACTGGTCCGCGGTCTCGTCGGGGCCGGGGTCGGTGAACAGTTCCAGCTCGCCCGCGTGGTGTTCGATGAAGACGAGGAACAGCACCGACATGTACCCGGTGACGCCGCCGAGATAGTTGGCCGCCAGCGTGGGCAGCGTTTTCCAGCCGGAACGGAACGGCTCGTCGACGAAGCGGCGGCGGGCGTCGCGGCCGGCGATCCGGGCGGGCGTCCGGAGGGTGTACGAGCTGAAGAACCGGTGCCCCTCGACCTTCCGCGCGATGTTGGACAGGAAGAACGGCGCGGCCAACGGGGCGAGGGCCGCGAGGGCGGACACCATCGCGACCTGCCCGGCGTGGTGCCCGTACCAGTCCTGGCCGGCGCTTCCCCGGAGGATGCTGTAGCCCAGGTCGTGGTCCCGGCCGACGATGTTGGTGTTGGGGTGATGGCCCACGTGGTGCATGGTCTTCCAGTGCTCCACGTCGACGTTGAAATCCCAGTCGTAGCGGTCGGAGTGGTACTCGCCGTTGCCGGGCAGGTGATCGTACGAGCCGTGGATGATGTTGTGGCCCAGCTCGGAGAACTGCATGAGCCGGTACATCATCTCCAGCGCGGTGGCGCGCCGGATCGCCCGCGGCCCGCCGTCGCGCAGCAGCTCGCGCCGGCGCGCGTCGATCGCCTCGCCGTAGGCGGTGACGTGGCGGATGTGGGCGAGGTCGTCCTCGCCGACCCGGGCCTTGGCGCGGGCGTAGAGCGCCTGGAGCTCCTCGGCGAGGCCTGTGGTGCCCGTGAGGGCAGTGTCGGCACGAACATCGCTGGCGAGAGTCATGACTGTGACGGTAGACACCGGGCGGCACGACCGGAAGGGCAACAGCGGGCGAGAAATTGACATTTTCGGCCACCGACGGGTGGGCGTTGATACGGTCGGCCGATGATCTCGTCACCGGTGTGGGCGGTGCCCCGCGGCACCGAAGGCGTCCGCATCATGGTGGACGGCGGCGCCGCGCACGGGATGACGACGAGGGAATGCCTGGCCGGGACCGGCCTGAACGCGGAGGACCTGCACGACGAGCACGCGCTCATCTGGGCGCACCAGGAGTTCGCCGTGATCCGCAACATCCTCGGGCGACTCGGGGGCCGGCCGGGGCTGGGGATCGAGATCGGGGCCCACTCGACCATCGGACGCACCGGCGTCATCGGGTTCATGATGCTGGCCGGCCCCACCGTCCGAGAGGCGATCGAGCGGGCGATCCCGTACCTCGCACTGTCTCCGACACACCTGCGCTTCTCGCTCGTCGAGGCCGGGGACCGCTACGCGTACGCGGTCGGGGACGACGACGAGATCCCGCCGGACGTGCGCGCGTTCGTGGTGGAGCGTGACCTCGCGGGGCTGGCCGCCGCGTTCCGTGGCGCGCAGATCGACCTCGGCCTGACCGCGATCGAGACCACCCTCGAGCCGGCCGGCGCGGCACTGCTCGGCGAGGCGTGGGGACTTGAGCCCCACCTGGTCCGGCCGCATGCGGCGAGCAACCGGCTGGTGATCACGCCCGAACAGCTGGGCGAGCGACTGCCCCAGGCGGACGAGAACACGGCGCGTCTGTTCGAGAAGCAGTGCCGCGAGGTGCTGGACGTCCGGATGGCGCGCGTCGGGGTGGCCGGACAGGTGCGCAGTCGGCTGCGGCACGAGCGGGCTGAGTGGCCGTCGATGGCCGAGGTGGCGGCTGACCTGCACCTCGACGTGCGCACGCTGCGGCGTCGACTGACGGGGGAGGGCACGTCCTTCCGCCGGCTGCTCGACGAGGTGCGGCACGGGCGGGCGCTGGAACTGCTCGGGCAGGGCGCGACGGTATCCGAGGTGGCGGCCGAACTCGGCTACGCGGAGACCGCGACGTTCACCCGGTCCTTCACGCGCTGGGAGGGTGTCCCGCCGAGCCGGGCCCGGGTGGCATACTTCGAGTCGACCGCCACCGGCATGCCGACCGAGTACTGAAGGAGACCCGTGAGCCTGCTCGAGACCCTGAAGGCGCGCTGCCACGCCGAATGGGACGCCTACACGCGGCACGACTTCGTGGAGCAGCTCGGCGACGGCACCCTGCCGCTGCCGGTCTTCCAGGACTATCTGGTCCAGGACTTCCACTTCCTCGTCCAGTTCGCCCGCGCCAACGCCCTGGCCGCCTACAAGAGCCGCACCCTCGCCGACGTCACGGCCGCCCACGCCGCGACCGGGGCCATCCTCGCCGAGACCGGGCTGCACCTGACCCTCACCGAGAGGTGGGGCATCCCGCGGGCCGAACTCGAGGCCGCCCCGGAGAAACAGGCCACCGTCGCCTACACCCGCTACGTGCTGGACAGTGGCATGGCCGGCGACCTGCTGGACCTGTCCGTGTCGTTGGCCCCGTGCACGATCGGCTACGCCGAGATCGGCGCCCGCCTCGAGCCGCGGCTCGCCGAGCACGGCGGGACCGGGGAGCACCCGTACCGCGAGTGGATCGGCGAATACGCCGGCGAGGAGTTCACGGCCGCCTCCCGCGCCGCCACCGTGCAGCTGGACGAGCTGGCCGCGGACGGGCTCTCCGAGCGCAGGCTCGACGAGCTCACCGAGGTGTTCCGCACGGCCACCCGGCTCGAGACCGACTTCTGGCAGCAGGCGCTCGACAGCGCGGACTGAGTGTGGCGGCTCAGAACAGCTGCCGGAGGTTCGCCTTGGCCAGGTCGACGAGCTCGTCGCCGCGACCCGAGAGCACGGTGCGCAGCGAGTAGAGGGTGAAGCCCTTGGCCTGCTCCGCGGTGATGGACGGCGGGATCGACAGCTCCTGCTGTTCGACCTCCACGTCGATCAGGGCAGGCCCGTCGTGGGCCAGGAACTCCTTGACGGTCTTGGTCAGGTCCTTGGATTTGTCGACCCGGAACCCCTTGATCCCCACGGCCTCGGCGACCCGCGAGAAATCCGGGTTCTCGAGCTCGGTGCCGTAGTTGACGAACCCGTCGGCCTTCATCTCCACCTCGACGAAGTTGTACGAGGAGTTGTTGAACACGACGATCTTGATCGGCAGGTCGTGCTGTACCACGGTGAGCAGTTCGCCCATGAGCATCGCGAGCCCGCCGTCGCCGGAGAGCGTGATCACCTGGCGGTCGGGGTCCGTCATCTGCACACCGATGGCCTGGGGCACGGCCCCCGCCATGGACCCGTGGGTGAACGAGCCGACGATCCGTCGCCGGCCGTTCATGGTGAGGTAGCGGGCCGCCCAGGTCACCGGGCTGCCGACGTCGGGCAGGAAGACGGCGTCGTCGTCGGCGTGCTCGTCGATCACCCGCGTGAGGTACTGCGGGTGGATGGTCCGACGCGACGGTGAGGCCAGGTCGTCGAGCTTGCGCCGCGTCTTGGTGTAGTGCTTCACGGACTCGTCGAGGTGCCTACGCTTCTTGTGGGTCCTCAGTCGCGGCAGCAGCGCCCGGACGGTCTCGGCCACGCCGCCGACCAGTGGCACCTCGACCGGGGTGCGCCGCCCGATCTGGGCGCCGTCGATGTCCACCTGCACCACGGTCGCGTCCGGGTAGAACTGCTGATAGGGCAGGTCGGAGCCCAGGACCAGCAACGTCTCGGCCTCCATCATCGCCTTGTAGCCGGACGAATAGCCGAGCAGGCCGGTCATGCCCACGTCGTAGGGGTTGTCGTGCTCCACCCACTCCTTGCCACGCATCGCGTGCACGATCGGCGCCTTGAGCGTCTCGGCTATCTGCAGCAGCTCCTCGTGGGCGCCCGCGCAGCCGGCACCGGCGAGGATGGTCACGTCCTCGCAGCCGTCGAGGGCCTCGATCGCACGCCGGAGGTCCTCCTCCGCGGGGACGACCCGGCTGGCGGTGGGGCGGATGGGCACCACCTCGGACGTGATCTCCTGCAGCGCCACGTCACCGGGCAGGACCAGCACGGCCACGCCGCGCTTCTCGATCGCCTCCCGCATCGCGATCCGCAGCAGCCGCGGCATCTGGTCCGCGCTGGAGACGTGCTCGACGTAGACGCTGCACTCCCGGAAGACGTCCTGCGGGTGCGTCTCCTGGAAGTACCCCGAGCCGATCTCCTCCGACGGGATGTGGGCTGCCAGGGCGAGCACAGGCATGCTCGAGCGCTGGGCGTCGTACAACCCGTTGATCAGGTGCAGGTTCCCCGGACCGCAGGAGCCCGCGCACACCGCGAGTCCGCCGGTCATCGCGGCCTCGGCGGACGCGGCGAACGCCGCGGTCTCCTCGTGGCGCGTGATCACCCAGTCCACTGTCCCGGCCTGGCGGATCGCGTCGGTGACCCCGTTGAGCGAATCGCCGGGCACGCCGTAGACGCGCTGCACCCCGGAGTCGTGGAGGGTGTCGATGATGTGCCGTGCGACGGTGTCGGTACGTGTGGCCATGGCCCGACCCTACGACCGGTCGACGCCCGGCGACACCGCTACAGCGGGAGGGCCTCCACTTCGGCGCCGGCGGGCAACTCTGTGACGTCCGCCGGGATCTCGGCCAGCACGTCGGCCCGCGCCATCGTCGCCACGAGGTGCGAGCCCGGGCCGGAGACGGGCTCGACCGTCGGCCGCTCGCCGTCGACTCCCGGGCCCAGGACCGCGCGCAGGTACTGCGTCCGTCCGGCCGGCGACGACACCGCGCCGGTCAGTCGCCCGCGGACCGCGCGCACCGGCTCCCTGCCCACCGCCTCCAGCAGGAGCGGCCGCAGCAGGACGACAAACGAGACCAGCGCGCTCACCGGGTTGCCGGGCAGGCAGACGACGGGGGTGTCCCGCCAGCCGGCGAGGCCCTGCGGGCCGCCGGGCTGCATCGCGACGGGGCCGAACCTCGAGTCCGCCCTGTCGCCGAGCACCTGGCGCACCACCTCGGCGTCCCCCATCGACACCGCACCGGCGGTCACCACCAGGTCGGCGTCCGTACAGGCCGAGTCGAGGGCCGCCGCGAACTCCTGCGGGTCGTCCCCGCTGGTGATGCTCGTCGACACCGTGCACCCGCACGCCTGCAGCGCGGCGGACAGCGTCACCGCGTTGGACTCCCAGATCTGGCCCGGCCCCAGCGGGCGCCCCGGGGGCACCAGTTCGGCGCCGGTGGCGATCACGCCGACCCGTGGGCGCGGCCGCACGTCCAGGCCCGAGACCCCGAGCGAGGCCGCGGCGGCCAGGTGCCGCTCCGCGATCCGGACACCCGCAGGCAGCACCAGGTCGCCCTCGCGGACATCGTCCCCGGGCCTGCGGACGAACTCGCCCGCCGATCGGGGACGCAGTACCAGAACCGCGTCCCCGTCGACCTCGGTGTCCTCCACCGGGATCACACAGTCCGCGCCGGACGGGACCGCCGCACCGGTCATCACCTTGCGGGCCTCGTCGTCGTCGACCTCCTGGCCCGGTTCGTCACCGGCCATCGTCGTGCCCACCACCTGCAGTCGCACCGGCGAGCCGGGCCCCGCCCCGGCCACGTCGGCCGACCGCACCGCGTAGCCGTCCATCTGCGAGTTCACGAAGAGCGGGAGGTCCACCGGTGCCCGCAGTTCGACGGCCAACACCGACCCCGCACACGCCACCAGCGGCAGGTGCGTGCTCCGGCGCGCCCGCTCCCGCAGCGGAGCCAGGTGCTCGCGGAGCAGCTCGCGGTACTCCGCCGGACCCGGTCGGGCCCCGGACTGATCGGACGGGACGTGCTCGGTGTGCATATCCCCACGGTAGCCGCGGCGCCTATACTCGGCGCCGAGGCAGACGAAGGGAGGTCACCGTGACCGTCACCGACCCCCGCCCCACGCGCCCCGACACCCCGCTGCTCGTCGACACCTTCGGGAGAACCGCCCGCGACCTGCGCGTCTCGCTCACCGAGAAGTGCTCGCTGCGCTGCACGTACTGCATGCCGGAGGAGGGGCTGCCGCCCATCCCCGACGCCGCCCGGATGACCACCGACGAGGTGGTCCGACTGGTCACTCTCGCGCACCGGGAACTGGGCGTGCAGGAAGTGCGCTTCACCGGGGGCGAGCCGCTCATGCGCAACGACCTCGAGCGGATCATCGCCGGGACCCGTGAGACCTGCCCCGCGCTGCCGATCGCGCTCACCAGCAACGCGGTCGGGCTCGAGCACCGGGCCCGCGGCCTGGTGGAGGCGGGCCTCGACCGGATCAACATCTCGCTCGACACGGTGCGGCGGGCCGAGTTCGCCGAACTCACCCGGCGCGACCGACTCCCCGCCGTCCTGCGGGGGATCCGCGCCGCGCGGGACGCGGGGATGGACCCGGTCAAGGTCAACGCCGTCCCCATGCGGGCCACCCTCCCGGGCGCTCCGGACCTGCTCGAGTGGGCGCTCGCCGAGGGCGTCCGACTCCGGTTCATCGAGGAGATGCCGCTGGACGCGGACAACACGTGGTCCCGCGTGGAGATGGTGACGGCCCGTGAGGTCCTGGACACGCTCGGTGAGCGCTTCGACCTGCACCCTGTCGGCCGCGAGGACCCCGCCGCGCCCGCCGAGCTGTGGGAGGTCCCCGGCCACACGACCGCCGACGGGGCCCCCGCCACGGTCGGGGTGATCGCGACCGTCACCAGGAACTTCTGCGCGGCATGCGACAGGACCCGCCTCACCGCGGAGGGGACCGTGCGATCATGCCTGTTCAGTGATGACGAGACCGATGTCCTCGGCGTACTGCGCTCCGGAGCCGGGGACGAGGAGGTGGCGCGGGTGTGGCGCGGTGCGATGTGGGGCAAACAAGCCGGGCACGGCATCGGCGGGGACGCGTTCCACCGCCCGCGCCGGTCCATGGGAGCGATTGGTGGATGACGCATCAATTGACGAGCGATACAGTCGAGCCCGTGAGTGGGACGCCGAGAATGATCACCGTGGGGTACTACGCCGCCGCGGAGGACGCCGCGGGAACCGCCCGCGAGCGGCTCCACACGGCGGCCACGACCATCGGAGAGCTCGCGGCCGAGATCTGCGAACGCCACGGGGAGCCGTTGGCCAGCATCGTCACCGTGTCGTCCTTCCTGGTGGGTGAGTCGACCACGCGCGACCCGGCCGCCAGCCTGGACGAGGTGACCGCGATCGACGTCCTGCCGCCCTTCGCCGGGGGCTGAGGAGTGCACCGGCGCCCGGTCTCCGCGGTGGCGGCGACGGCCGCGCTCTCACTGCTCACCGCGTGCGCCTCGGTCGATCCCGGCGACGCCGAGGTGACACTCGGGGTGGCGGCCGCGCCGTCGTTGGCCGGGGCGTTCACCGAGATCATCGGCGATTTCGAGGCCGAGAACCCCGGGGTGCGGGTCCACCTGGAACTGGGGCGGTCCGCGGACCTCGCCGAGGCACTGGAGACGAGGACCGATGTCCACATCTTCGCCTCCGCCAGTGCAGAGGCCGTCCGCGGCGCCGTGGAGGCGGGCGCGGTGGCCGAACCCGAGGTCTTCGCCAGGAATCACGTGGTGCTCGCCGTGCCCTCGGGGAACCCGGCCGGGGTGAGCGGGCTCGACGACCTGTCCCGCGAGGAGCTGCGGGTCGGTCTGTGCGACGAGGTGGTGCCGTGTGGCGAGGCGGCCGACACCCTCCTCGAGACAGCCGGCGTGACCCCGGTGGTAGACGAGCGGGACGCCGGGTCCCGTGCGCTCGCGGCCCGACTCGGCGACAACGAACTCGACGCTGGCATCATCTACCGCACCGACGTCGCCGCGTCCCACGGCTGGGTGTCGCGGGTCGACGTGGAGGAGCGCGAACGCCTCCTCGCACAGGACGCCGGCGCGACCCGCTACATCCTCGCCCGGGTGCTCTCCGGCGACGAGCGCGGCCCCGACGGGGAGGCTGCGCGGGAGGCCGGACGGGAGTTCCGCTCGCTGGTGGTCTCCGACCGCGGCCGTGAGGCGCTCGAATCCGCGGGTCTCCAGCCGGTCAGGAGCTGAGAGGCGGCAAATACGCCACCGACGTGGTCATTCAGGGCCTGCTTAGACTGCAGGCATGACCGAGGAGGCGCCCCGGAGACCCGCGGGCCGGCGCGTGTCGTGGCACCGCCGGGCCACCCGACCCGTGCAGCTGTGGATGGTCGCGCTCGTCGTACTCGGCGTGGTCCACCGGTGGGTGCCCGCGTCCACGTGGGTGATCGTCCACGTGTTCACGCTGGGACTGCTCACCAACTCGATCCTCGTGTGGGGGCAGCACTTCACGGAGACCCTCCTGCACTCCCGCCCGGCCGACGACGCGCGACGGACCCAGGTGCGCAGGATCTTCTTGCTCAACGCCGGCATCGTCGTGCTGGTGGCCGGGATGATCGCCGCGTGGTCGCCCGCGGTGGTCGCCGGCGCGGCGGTCGTGGGCGGTGCGACAGCCTGGTACGTGGTCGACCTCGTGCGCCAGATCCGTGCGGCGCTGCCGAGTCGGTTCCGTCCGATCGTCCGCTTCTACGCTGTGGCCGCGGCGTTCCTCCCGGCCGGGGCCGTCGCCGGCGCGTGGATGGGCGTCGGGACGGGCGAGGAGTGGGCGCTCCGGCTCCACGCGGTCCATCTCGCGGTCAACGTCCTGGGCTTCGTGGGGATCACCGTCCTGACGACACTCGTGACGTTTTGGTCGACGGTGCTGCGGGCCCCGATGGTCGACGGGCAGGACCGGGCAGCGGTGTGGTCACTCGGCGTCATGTCGGCGGCGGTCGTCGTGGCCTCGGGGTCCGCACTGGCCGGGACGGACGTCGTCACCGCCGCCGCGCTGGGGGTCTACCTGGTGGCGGTCCTGTCCCACCTGTGGTTCCTCGCCCGGGCCGCCCGGACCGCGCCGCCCCGCGAGTTCGCGTCGATGAGCATCGCCTGCGGACTCGTGTGGCTGCCCGTGGCGCTGGGCTGGACCGTCTGGCTCGTCGCGACCGGACGGCTGGACGATCTCTCCGCGGTGACCACGCCGCTGCTCGCCGGCGCCGCCGCACAGATCCTCTTCGGTGCCATGAGCTTCCTCATGCCCACCGTGATGCGTGGCGGGCCGGCGGCCGTGCGGGCGGGCATGATCGAGATGAACCGCCTCGCCGTCTTCCGGTTGGTGCTGGTCAACGCCGGCCTCGTGGTCTTTCTCGTCCCGGGCGGCACCAGTTGGACCCGCGTCGTGGGATCGGCGCTGGCCTTCCTCGGCTTCGCGCTGTTCCTGCCGGTGATGATCCGGGCCGTGCGCGCGCAACTCGCGGTGATCCGGGAGGCCGCGGCAGCCCGCGCCGCAGGGGAGAAGCCCCCGCGCGTCAGCCGGGACACCCCGCGGCCCGAGATCGCGCCGGGCCGTCAGCGCAACCTCGTCGGCGCGCTCGCCGGGGCGCTCGTGGTGGTCCTGGCGACCGGGACCGCGCTCGCCGTGGACCCGTCCTCGCCGCTGCGCCGGGGCGGGCAGGACGTCGCAGCCGTCACCCCGACCGGGGAGACCACCACCGTGGAGGTCGCCGCGGTGGGGATGAGGTTCGTGCCCGACACCGTGCGCGTCCCCGCCGGCGACCGGCTCGTCATCACCCTGGTGAACGACGACGAGACGAACGTCCACGATCTGCTCCTCGCGAACGGTTCGGGAACCGGGCGGGTCGAGCCGGGAGAGTCGGCGACGCTCGATGCCGGCGTGGTGGGGGCGTCCGTCGAGGGCTGGTGCACGATCGCCGGCCACCGAGCGATGGGCATGACGTTCCGCGTCGAGGTGGAGGGTGCACCGGACGCGGCCGGAACAGATGAGGCGGTGGCGGACGCCGGCTCGTCGTCGTCACCCGGCGGGCCTCCCACCGACGACGTCGACCTCCTGGCACCGCCGTCGGACGACTTCGTCACCCGCGACCCCGAGCTGGCCCCGGCGCCAGATGGGACCGAACACCGGATCACGCTCACGGTCGAGGAGACCACCGCCGAACTCGCACCCGGGGTGGTGCGGCCCGTGTGGACCTACAACGGCCGGCCGATGGCCCCGACGCTGCGCGGGAAGGTCGGCGACACGTTCATCGTGACCCTGCGCAACGAGGGGACGATGGGGCACTCGATCGACTTCCACGCCGGAGACGTGAGCCCCGACGAGGTGATGCGCACCATTGCGCCGGGGGAGGAGCTGGAGTACCGGTTCACCGTCGACCGGGCCGGGGCGTGGCTGTATCACTGCGCCACCCTGCCCATGACCGGCCACCTGTCGGCCGGGATGTTCGGCGCACTCATCGTGGATCCGCCAGAGTTGCAGCCGGTGGATCGCGAGTACGTGCTGGTCCAGTCGGAGTCGTATCTCGGCGGACCGGACGAGGCGTTCGATATGGACAAGATCGCGGCGAAGCGACCCGACCTGGTGATGTTCAACGGGCACGCCACGCAGTACCGGCGTGATCCGCTCACGGCGCGGGTCGGCGAGACGGTGCGGATCTGGGTGGTGGCGGCCGGGCCCAACGACGGCACCAGCTTCCACGTGGTGGGCGCGCAGTTCGACTCCGTGTACGCCGAGGGTGCGTATCTGCTCAAGGACGGTCGGGACGCGTTCGGTGGGACGTCCGGCGGGGCGCAGACGTTGGCGCTCGCCCCGGCGCAGGGCGGATTCGTGGAGATGACGTTCCCGGAGGCCGGCCGGTACACATTCGTCGACCACTCCTTCGCCAACGCCGAGAAGGGTGCGACGGGCTTCATCGACGTCAAGGAATAGTCGGGGCCCGGGCCCGGTTGCTATAGATGACACATCACGCATCGCAGCCGTCCCGAGGAGAACCCGTGCCCGTCTTCACCCAGAACCCCGATCCCCGCAGCCTCGTCGAGCGGCCCGCCGATGACCTGCTGGCCGCCGGCACCCGCATGGGCGCCGTCGAACTACTGGTCCGCAACCTCGACGCGATGATCGCGTTCTATTCAAGCGGCGTGACCCTCGAGGTGCTCGAGCAGGTCGGGGAGACCGCCGTGCTCGGCCGCGCCGGACACCCGTTGGTACGACTGCGACGCGTCCCCGACCTGCCGCCCCGTCGTCCCGGGGAGGCCGGACTGTTCCACACCGCGGTGCTGTTCGACGACAAGCCGGCGCTGGCCGCAGCGGTCGCGTCGGTGGCCACCCACGCGCCGCGGTCGTTCACCGGCAGCGCCGACCACCTCTACAGTGAGGCCTTCTACTTCGACGATCCCGAGGGAAACGGCGTCGAGCTCTACGTGGACCGCCCCCGCGAGTCGTGGCAGCGTGACGCGAACGGTCTGCTCCAGACCGCCACCAACCCGCTGGACCCCAACGCGTTCCTCCGCGCCAACCTCGCGGCGCCGTCCAGTGGGTCGGCCGGGCCGCCGGCGACGCTCGGCCACGTCCACCTACAGGTCGGCGACATCGGCGCGGCCCGCGACTTCTATGTGGACGCCCTCGGGTTCGAGGTCATGAGCGACCTCGGATCGGCGCTGTTCATCGCCGCCGGCGGCTACCACCACCACATCGCCGTGAACACCTGGGGCACGGCCGGAGCCGGACCCCGCGCGGCCGCGCTCGGGCTTGGGCAGGTGAACATCGCCCTACCCGACGACGACGACGTCGCGGCGCTCCGGCAGCGGTTGACCGATCACGGCGTCGGCGTCCGACACGATGGCGCCGTCCTGCGCTTCGACGACCCGTGGGGCACGCTCATTCAGGTCGAGGCCACGGGCGCTTGAGCTGTCCGGTTTCGCGGTGACGGCACGACCGTGCGAGTACGGAGAGCGCGGGGTCGTGCTACTATGGAAACACCACATCCCCCACGCCTCTCCACGATGCGCACTTGGGGGATTTTTTCTGCCTCAGGCCGGGAGGGGGTCTATGCGTCGATCACTGCGGCCGCGCGGTCTGATCGCCTTCGACAAACCGCCGTTGAGCATTGAAGATCTCGTGGAACGCGTCCAAGACCGTGGGCTCCATGTTCCCGACCGGGCCAAAGCACGAAGGTACCTGCAGCACATCGGTTACTACAGGTTGTCCCCGTACACGATCCCGTTCCAAAACGGCGGTCCAGACCATCTGTTCAGGGAGGGGACTTCGTTCGACGACGTCCTGGACCTCTATGCCTTCGACCGTGCGCTGCGACTCCTGGTGATGGACGCATTGGAGCGGATCGAGGTCGCCGTGCGCGCGGCTCTGACCGACCACATGTCGGTGGCCTACGACGATTCCCACTGGTATACCGATGTCTCGCACTTCCGGCACCGAGGTAAGCATGCAGGACTCCTGAAGATCGTGAGGGAGGCGTGCGACGAGCGCCTCCGCGGAGCCCCGGACGCCGGAGAGGACGTGTTGGTCCACCGATCCGCGCTCGAGCACTACCTCACGACCTACGCCGCGCCCGAGTTACCTCCGTCCTGGCTCGTGGTCGAGATGCTGACGATCGGGCAATTGACGAGCGCCTACCGCAACCTGCGCCGACGCTCTGACAGGACTGCTATCGCGAGGAGCGTCGGCCTGACGGCCCCGGTGCTCGAGTCGTGGATGCCGACCTACGTCCGCGTGCGCAACATCTGCGCCCACCACGGCCGGCTCTGGAACGTTGGTCTCGGTGTATACCCGGCGATACCGAACTCATCGACGATCTCGTGGCTCAAAGACGCAGATGCGTTGCCGGATCGCTCGAGGAAGCGGCTCTATCCCGTGCTGGTGTCTCTTCAGTCTGTCCTTGCTTCGGTGTCTCCGCATAGCGGCTGGGCGCGGCGGCTCCACGAACTGCTCAGCACGCGGTCTCCGATGAATCTGCGTGGCATGGGCGTCCCCGAAAACTGGGCGGGTGACGAGTTCTGGAGCAGACGGATCTCCGACAGTCGCTCGCAGTAGCGCCCCGCCCCCAGCAGATCACCTCCGCCCGGCGCCGACGCGACGGCTCACGTCGCCGACGTCCTTGCGCACCCAGCCGCGGCGGTACGGACGGTTGCCGAGTTGGCCGGTCGCCCGTGAGCGGTAGACGACGTACGGGCGCCACAGATAGCCGATTGGGGCCGAGAACACGTGGACCAGTCGCGTGAACGGCCAGATCGCGAACAGGAGGAAGGCCACCACCGCGTGTGCCTTGAACGTCATCGGGGCATTCACCATCAGTCCGGGGTCCAGCTGGAACCAGAAGATGCCGCGGAACCAGACGGCCAGCTCCTCGCGGTAGTCGTAGTGGCTGAGGATGTTGCCGACCACCGTGTTGGACATGCCCAGGAAGATCGTAGCGCCGAGGAAGATGTACATCACCTTGTCGTTGGCGGTGGTCGCCGAGAACACCGGACCGACCGTGCGTCGGCGGTAGATGAGGATCGCCAGCCCGACCACGGTGCAGACGCCGGCGACCGCGCCGATGCCCACCGCGAGCCAGTGGTACATGTCGTTGGTGATGCCGATCGCCTCGGTCCACGACTTGGGGATCACCAGACCGATGATGTGGCCGCCCACCACGAACAGGATGCCGAAGTGGAACAGCGGGCTGCCCCAGCGCAGCAGACGCGATTCGTACAGCTGGCTCGACCGGGTGGTCCAGCCGAATTTGTCGTAGCGGTACCGCCACACGTGCCCGAGCACGAAGACGGCCAGGCAGACGTACGGTAGGACCACCCACAGCAGGATGTCGAGGGTGGTCACGTCGACTGAGTTCGATCCGATCATGGTCGGGCCCCGCTTTCGAGGTAGGACGACGAGGTGAACGCTTCGAGACCGACATCTTCGTCGGGCGGACCCTGGGCGACGAGACGGCGGACCGCGTCATGGTCGTCACCACCGATCGCCGGGAGAGTGGCGGACACGGCTTCGAGGACGCCCGCCCACGCGGACTCCCGGTCGGTCAGCGACAGGCGCAGCAGCTCGAGCCCGGCGCGGTTCTCGACGAGGAGCGTCCGGCACCGTTCCAGGTCGTACTGCGCACCGAACTCGAGCAGAACCCCCAGGTGGTCGGGGAGTTCGGCGGCCTCCATGACGGCGCCGGCCGTGGAGTAGGCGTCCTTGAAGTCCACCAGGGCGGTGCCCCGCTTACGGGTGTCGCCGTAGCGGTAGTAGGTCAGGTAGAGGCAGCAGCGTCGGCGCAGGTCGAACGTCTCGACGTACTCGGCCTGCAGGTCCTCCAGCGGCCGGCTGGCGAGGAGATCGAGCAGCGGCAGCATCGGCTCCGCCTCGGCCCCGCGCTCGTCGACCAGCTCCCGGATGAGTGGCAGCCGGTCGAGGAGCTCTTGGTGCGGGTAGTCCAGCAGCAGGGACGCCGCCTGATACAGCGCCGGATCTCCCGGGGCCCCGCGGCCGACCGACCGTCGCGCAGCGGGGGACACCGCCTGGCGCACGCGGGCGAACAGGTCGCTGCCGAACCCGGTGCCGGCCAGGAACTGGGGTGCCACGGCTCAGTCCTTCTTCCGTGGGAAGAGTCCGCCCGTGCCGAGCCCGTCCCAGTTGAGGAGATTGACGCGCCGGTCCTTGTCGTCCGGTGACGCGATGGTGTCCGACGTCTGTCGTTGCCGGAGGGCATGGAAGCTCTCCACGGCGATGGGCAGCGCCTGGTCGCCCGAGCCCTCGCCGAACGGGCCGGAGTCGCCCATCATCCCCGGGCCGCCCTCGTAGTCGAGGCTGCACTCGGTCACCAGTTCCTCGAGGGAGTGCGCCTCCTCCTGGTGGGCGGTGGGGATGACGTACCGCTCGTCGTAGTGGGCCAGGGCGAGGAGCCGGTACATGTCGTACACGTCCTCCTCGCTCATGCCCACTGCCTCGCAGATCTCGCCACGGGGCTCGCGTCCGAGGTTGATGTCGCGCATGTACGTGCGCATCGCGGCGAGACGGTTGAGCACCACCTGGACGGTGTCGACGTCGCCGGCAGTGAACAACTCGGCGAGGTACTCCATGGGGATGCGCATCGTGTCGATCGCGCCGAACAGGGTGTCGGAGTCCTCGCCGTCGCCGCCGTCGGCCGTCACCCGGTCGACGATGGGGCTCAGCGGCGGGACGTACCAGACCATCGGCATGGTCCGGTATTCTGGATGCAGTGGCAGGGCCACCTCGAACCGGGAGATCAGCTGCCAGATCGGGGAGCGTTGCGCGCCCTCGATCCAGTCCTCGGGGATGCCCTCTTCCCGCGCAGCTGCGATCACCTCCGGGTCGTTCGGGTCGAGGAAGCATTCGCGCTGGGCGGCCAACAGATCGTGCTCGTCCGGAACCGACGCTGCTTCGAGCACCTTGTCGGCGTCGTAGAGCACCAGCCCGATGTAGCGGAGTCGCCCCACGCACGTCTCCGAGCAGACCGTGGGGATTCCCACCTCGATGCGGGGGAAGCAGAACGTACATTTCTCCGCCTTGCCCGTGCGGTGGTTGAAGTACACCTTCTTGTACGGGCACCCGGTCACACACTGCCGCCAGCCGCGGCACCGGTCCTGGTCCACCAGCACGATGCCGTCCTCGACCCGCTTGTACATCGCGCCGGAGGGACACGAGGACACGCACGACGGGTTGAGACAGTGTTCGCAGATCCGCGGCAGGTAGAACATGAAGGTCTCTTCGAACTCCGTCTTGACCTCCTCGCTGATCTTGCCGAGGATCGGGTCGTCCTTCATGTGGGTGGGCGAACCCCCCAGGTCGTCGTCCCAGTTCGCCGACCACTCGATGTTCATCGGTTTGCCACTGATCAGCGAGTACGGGCGGGCCACCGGGGTGTGTTCCTGGAGCGGAGAGGACACCAGCATGTCGTAGTCGTACGTCCACGGCTCGTAGTAGTCGTCCAACGACGGCATGGTGGGACTGGAGAAGATCTCGAGCAGCTTCTTGACGCGCCCGCCAGCTTTGAGCTTGAGGCGCCCGTTCTTCCCGAGTTCCCAGCCGCCCTTCCACTTCTCCTGGTCCTCGTAAGTGCGGGGGTATCCGAGGCCGGGCCGGGTCTCGACGTTGTTCCACCACATGTACTCGGTGCCGGATCGGTTGGTCCACGCCTGCTTGCACGTGACCGAGCACGTGTGGCATCCGATGCACTTGTCGAGGTTCATCACCATGGACATCTGAGCCATGACACGCATCAGTACTGCACCTCCTGCGAGCGACGGCGGATGACCGTCACCTCGTCACGTTGGTTCCCTGTCGGCCCGATGTAGTTCCACGCGTATGTGAAGTGCGCGTACCCGCCGATCAGGTGGCTGGGTTTGATGAGGATCCGTGTGGCGGAGTTGTGGATGCCGCCGCGCTTACCGGATGTCTCCGCGATGGGGACGTCGACCGTCCGGTCCTGGGCGTGGTGCATGTAGACCGTGCCCGACGGCATGCGGTGCGAGACGACGGCTCGCGCCACCACGACGCCGTTTCGGTTGACGGCCTCGATCCAGTCGTTGTCGGTGACCCCGATGAGCTCGGCGTCCTCGTTGCTCATCCAGATGGTCGGCCCGCCGCGCGACAGGCTGAGCATGAGGAGGTTGTCCTGGTACTCGGAGTGGATGGACCACTTGTTGTGCGGGGTGAGGTAGCGGACCGTGAGCGCGGCACCGCCGCCGGACCCGTCCGCACTGCCGAGGTGGGGTTCGCCGTACAGCTCGTGCATGTTCAGGGGCGGCCGGTACACCGGCAACTGTTCGCCGACCTCCGCCATCCAGTCGTGGTCCATGAAGAACTGCATGCGGCCGGTGAGCGTGTGCCACGGCTTGAGCCGCTCGACGTTGATGACGAACGCGCTGTACCGCCGGCCGCCGTGTTCGGACCCCGACCACTCGGGGGAGGTGATGACGGGCTGGGGGCGGGACTGGGTGTCGGCGAAGGTGATCCGTTTGCCCTCCTCGCCACGCGACAGGTCGGCGAGCTCGCGCCCGGTCTGCGCCTCGAGCTGCTCGAACCCCTGGGTGGCCAGGCGCCCGTTGGTGGTGCCGGACAGGGACAGGATCGCCTCGCACATCCGGATGTCGGTGTCGAGCCGCGGTCGTCCCTTCCCGACACCGGAGCGGGTCTCACCGTTGGCCTTCAGCAGGACCCCGATCTCCTGGTCGGGCTTGAGCATCAGCCCCTTGACCGGCATGCCGACCTCCTCGGCGAGCGGGCCGAGGGAGCCGAACTTCTCGCCGAGGAGCCGGTAGTCGCGTTCCACGGCCACGATCTTGGGGAAGTTCCGACCCGGGACCGGCTCGAACGCCCCATCCTTCCAGTCGTCGACCGTGCCGCCCGGGTTGGCGAGCGCGTCCGGTGTGTCGTGCGCGAGGGGGACCGCCACCACGTCCGTGCGGGTGTCGAGGTGGCCGTGGCTGAACTCGGAGACCTTCTCCGCCAGGAGCCGGAACGTCTCGAAGTCCGTCTTGGTCTCCCAGGGCGGGTTGATCGCCGCGTTGAACGAGTGCACGAACGGGTGCATGTCCGTCGAGGAGAGGTCGTGTTTCTCGTACCAGGTGGCGGCGGGGAACACGAGGTCCGAGAACAGCGTCGTGGACGTCATGCGGAAATCCAGCGTCGTGAGCAGGTCGAGCTTGCCGTCCTTGGCGTCGTCCCGCCACACCATGTCGCGTCCCCGGTGCCCCTCGGGTGCCTGGTCGGCGCGCAACGACGAGTCGGTGCCCAGAAGGTGCTGGAGGAAGTACTCGTCGCCCTTGGCCGAGGAACCGAGCAGGTTGGACCGCCACACGGTGAGGATCTTGGGGGCGTTGCCGGGGCCGTCGGGGTCCTCGGCGGCGAACCGGAGCGAGCCATCCTTGATGCGGTCCACCACGTGCTCGGCCGGGGAGGTCCCGGCGGCGGTGGCCTCTGCTCCCAGGTCGAGCGGGTTGGCGTCGAAAGTGGGGAACGACGGCATCCAGCCCAGCCGTGCGGACATGGCCACGAGGTCCGGGGTGCTCATGCCAGCGAAGCGCTTCTCGCCGGTGGGGGAGGCCAGCACGTCGGCGCCGTAGGAGTCGTATTTCCACTGTCCGGTGTGGAGGTAGAAGAACGCGGTGGCGATCATCTGCCGCGGCGGCCGCGACCAGTCGAGCCCCATGGCCACCTGTTGGAAGCCGGTGAGCGGGCGGACCTTCTCCTGGCCCACGTAGTGCGCCCACCCGCCGCCGTTGACGCCCTGGGTGCCGGTGAGGATGGTCAGCGCGAGGAACGCCCGGTAGATGAGGTCCGAGTGGAACCAGTGGTTGGTGCCGGCGCCCATGAGGATCATCGACCGCCCGCCGGACTCGAGGGCGTTGCGCGCGAACTCGCGCCCGATGCGCTCGGCCTGGGCGGCCGGCACGCCGGTGTGCTGTTCCTGCCAGGCAGGTGTGTACGGCGCCGGGTCGTCGTACCCCGCGGGCCAAGTCCCGGGCAGGCCCTCGCGACCCACGCCGAACTGCGCCATCATCAGATCCAGCACCGTGGCGACGCGCAGCACCTCGCCGTCGTCGCCCGTCACGGTCCGGTAGGGCACCCCGCGGGTGATGGTGTCGGCCTCGCCGCGCGGGGTGTCGAACCGGGGCAGCAGGACCTCCGCGGTGCCGTCGCGGGTGTCGAGCATGGTCAGCGCGGGGTCGACGTCGCCCAGGTCGAGGTTCCAATCACCCGCGGACTGTTCGCCGAACCGGTGGCCGACCGTGCCGTTGGGCACCACCAAACGGCCCGTCGCGGCGTCGACGAGCACGGTCTTGTTGGCCGCGTTCTCTCCCGGGTCGGCGTCCAGGACCCCGGCGCCGAGAGCGTCCGCAGTGACGAACTTGTGCGGCAGGACCGCGCCGTCGTCCCGCGTGCGCAGGGTGACGAGGAACGGCAGGTCGGTGTACTTCTTGGCGTACTGCTCGAACTCCGGCGTGGATCTACGAGCGTAGAACTCGGTGAGCACCACGTGGACCATCGACATGGCCAGCGCGCCGTCCGTGCCGGGGTGGGGGTGCAGCCACTCGTCGGCGAACTTGGTGTTGTCCGCGTAGTCGGGGGAGACCACCACCACCTTCTGGCCCTTGTAGCGGGCCTCCGTCATGAAGTGGGCGTCCGGGGTGCGGGTAACGGGCACGTTGGAGCCCCACATGACCAGGTAGGACGAATTGAACCAGTCGGCGGACTCGGGAACGTCGGTCTGATCACCGAACACCTGCGGCGAGGCCACGGGCAGGTCGGCATACCAGTCGTAGAACGAGAGCATGGAGCCGCCGAACATCTCCACGAACCGGGAGCCGGCGCCGAACGAGGCCATGGACATGGCGGGAATCGGGGAGAAGCCGGCCACCCGGTCCGGACCGACCGTCTTGGCGGTGTACACGTGGGCGGCGGCCGCGATCTCCACCGCGTCCTCCCACCGGCAGCGCACCAGTCCGCCCTTGCCCCGGGCGCGCTTGTAGTAGGCGGTCTTCTGCTCGTCCTCGACGATCGAGGCCCACGCGTCCACCGGGTCGGGATGCTGGGCCCGGGCCGCCCGCCACAGCTCCGCAAGGCGACCGCGGATGTACGGGTACCGCACGCGGGTCGGTGAGTAGGTGTACCAGGAGAAGGCGGCGCCGCGCGGGCACCCCCGTGGTTCGTAGCCGGGAAGATCGTCGCCGATGTCGGGGTAATCGGTCTGCTGCGCCTCCCACGTGATGATCCCCTCCTTGACGTAGACCTTCCACGAGCACGAGCCCGTGCAGTTGACGCCGTGGGTGGAGCGGACCACCTTGTCGTGACTCCAGCGGTCGCGGTAGAACACGTCCGATTCACGGCCGCCGGTATGGGTGACCGTGCGCAGGTCCTCCGAGGCCTCGCCGCGGCGGAAGAACCGGCCGGCGCGCAGGATCGCGTCGGAGGCGGGGCCGTCGAGACCGGCGCTGTGTCCAGGGGAATCGGTGCTGGTCATGCCGGAATCCTTTCCGGGTCGGCGTCGGGCGTGCGAGGCGCGCGTAGATACCACAGCCAGGTGAGGGCGGCAGTGACGATCGAGAGGATGAAGAGCAGGAGCAGACCGACGCGGTAGTTGCCGTGCGCGGTCCAGAAGTAGCCCAGCAGCAGCGGGGGGACGAAGCCGCCGAGACCGCCCACGGCACCGACGATGCCGGTGACCGAACCGACGGCCGTGGGCTCGACCAGGTGCGCCACCAGTGCGAATACGGCGCCGGAGGCCGCCCCGAGTGAGGCTGCCATGACGAGGAAGACCGCGGTCCCGACGGGGTAGAAGCTGCCCTCCAGGCCGACGAGCGGCATCCGTTCGGTCGCGGCGGCGGCCATCAGTCCGGTGATCGCGTAGGCGGCCACGAGGACCCACGCGCCGTCGAACCGGTCGGCCAGGGCGCCGCCCAGTGGCCGGCAGGCGACGGCGACCACGACGAAGACGGCGGTGCGCAGCGCTGCGTCCTCGAGATCGAGCTCATAGAAGTTGTGCAGATAGGTGGGCAGGTAGACGGAGAAGGCGACGAATCCACCGAAGCCCATGGCGTATAGCCACGAAAGCTTGAGGGTGACTGGCCGGGCCAGGGTCCGGGCGGCGGTGACGACCCAGTTGCCCTGCGCCGGCGTCCAGGCGGGTGAGTTCCGCAGAAGAAGTCGGGCGACCACCGCGTACACCGCGAGGAGGGCGGCGACGAGGAGGAAGGGGGCCTGGTCGCCGAACGCGTCGCGGAGGCGCAGCGTGGTGAACGCCGCGATCGCGGTACCGCCCATGCCGGCCCCGAACACCCCGATCGCCGTGCCCCGACGGTGCGGGGGGAACCACGAGTTGACCGTGGGCACACCGATGGCGAAGGAGGTACCGCCGATCCCGAGGAAGAAACCGCCGATGAGCAGGGCCGCCAGGCTGCCGTCGACGAACCCCACGAACAGGGTGGGGGCGATCGTCAGCGCTGCCACGAGCGGGAACATGGTGCGGCCGCCGAGCCGGTCGGTGAGCGCGCCCACCGGGATACGGCCGAGCGAGCCCACCACGACCGGCAGGGCCACCACGAGCGATTGTTGGAACGAGGTCAGTCCGAGTCGCTGCTGGTAGGTGGCGCCCAGCGGCCCCATGAGCGCCCACGCCCAGAAGGTGAGCAGGAACCCGCTGAAGCACAACGCGAGCGCGAGGGTGGCCTGCCGGGGAGCGGATTCGGTCGGCACGTCAGAGCACCTTTCACGTCAGACTCTTTATCTGAGCATGCGACGCGGACCCCGGGGCTGTCTTCGAGTTGGCGAACCGGACTGGACTCCGGGACCGGGCGTCAGACGAGCCAGTCGTTGGGGGAGAACAGTTCGGCGTGGATTCGTGACCCGTCCACGCCCGCGTCGAGGAAGCCCGACCGCACGGCGCGCAGGAAGCCGGAGGAGCCGCAGAGGAACACGTGTGCGTCCTTCGGCACGGCCACCTCGGACAGGTCCATGAGTCCCGCGTGGACGGCGCCGGGACCGGTGACGGCGTCGGCGCCGTCCTCGTACCAGGTGTGGACCTCGGCGTCGTCGAGGAGCGCGGACTCGCCGGCGATCTCGTCGGCCAGTACGTGGTCGGCGGGGGAGCGGTCGGCGTGCAGGATCAGCACGCGGCGGGGGTCCTCGGTGGCGGAGAGGCGAGCGAGCATCCCGAGCATCGGGGTGATGCCGATGCCCGCCGAGCACAGGACCACCGGCGCGGTGTCGGCTGCGTCGAGCACGAGGTCGCCGAAGGGCAGCGTGACCTGGAGCGACGTCCCGACGGCGGCGTTGGCGTGCAGCCACGAGGAGACCTCGCCGACGGGATCGGCCCGGCGGATCCCGAGGCGCCATGTGCCGTCGCCGGGCGCGGAGGACAGGGAGTACTGCCGGAGCTGGCGGGCGCCGTCGGGCAGCACCACGCCGACGGAGGTGTACTGGCCGGCGCGGAACTCCGGCAGCGGGGCGCTGTCGGGACCCGCCAGGGTGAGCACGGTGACCGACTCGGTGACGTCCTCGCGGCCGACCACCGTGGCGGTGCGGAAGACATCGCCCGGCTCGACGCCGGCCTCGGAGTAGAGGGCCTGCTCGTACTCGACCAGCACCCCGGCCATGATCCAGTAGACCTCGTCCCAGGCGGCGGCGACCTCGGGTGTGATGGCCTCGCCGAGCACCTCGACGATGGCGGAGAAGAGGCTGTCGTGGACCACCTGGTACTGGTCCGGGGTGATCCCGAGACTCGCGTGCTTGTGGCCGATGCGGGCGAGCATGTCGACGGGGCTGTGGCCCTCCACCAGCAGCGTGGCGAAGGTCGCGATCGAGGCGGCGAGAGCCCGCTGCTGGGCGCCGAGCTTCTGGTTACCGCGGTTGAAGGTGTCGCGTTCGAGTTCCGGGTGCGCCTCGAACATGGTGCGGTAGAAGACCGGCGCGATCTCGTCGATGTGGCCACCGATGACGGGCAGGGTCTCCCGGACGATCTCGACGTTGGCGGGGGAGAGCTCCCGCGGGTGGGCGAGGATCGTCTCCAGTGAGGTCAGCGACGTGGTCATGGGCACCCTTCTTCGAATCCACTCTCCTACGGCTGTAGAAGGAGTCGATTCCGAGCGTGGTAGAAGGCGAGTGCGAAATGCGCATTTAGTCGCTGTGAGATCGAATACGCAGGTGGGCTGGATATTTGATCGTCAGCCGTCGTTGCTGGTGGTCGGGGAGAACGCCGGCTCCAGGGTGAGCAGCACCTGCTGGGTGGGGGAGCGGACGATGTCGGTCACGGTGAGGGGGTCGAGCGTGGCGAAGAACGCCTCGCGGGCGTCGGCGAACGCCCGGCGCAGGCGGCAGTTGCCCGCCAGCGGGCACGGCTGCGGGCCCTCGCATTCGACCGTCTCGCCGGGGCCCTCGAGCTCGCGGAGGAGCGCGCCCACGGAGAGGTGACGCCCGGCCTCGGTGATGCGCAGTCCGCCGCCCCGGCCCCTGCGGGATTCGATCGCCCCGAGCTCCACGAGCCGGGAGACGATCTTGGCCACGTGGCTGGTCGAGGCGTTGACCGAGGTCGCGACTATGGCCGCGGTCATCCGGTCGCCGTCCCGGTCGCCGACCGCGAGCAGCATGAGGGTACGCACGGCGAGGTCGGAGAGGCGGGAGATGGTCACGGGCCCAGTATCACATAATGCGAATCGGTAGAGCGTATTTCAAATCCAGTCGAGCACCTCCGCGGGGGCGCCCGGGCCCGCGGCTTCGGGGACAACGGCGAGCGCGGGTGCGCCGGTCAGGTCCGCGAGGTGGGCGGTACGGACGCGGCCGGTGATCGCCCAGCCCCCGGCGCCGTCCGGGCGGGCGGGCAGGATCCGAGAGCGGTTCGGGGCGGCCAGCTGCGCCGGGTCGGGAACGGTCGCGAGCACAGGGGTCCGCCGCCGGCCCGTGAGGGCGTCGACGACGGCGCGGCCGGTGGTGGCGGCCGCGGCGACCGCGGCCAGCGGGTTCCCGGGGAGCCCGAGCAGGACGCGGCCGTCGGGCAGCAGTGCCACCAGCTGCGATCCGCCGGGCCGGACCCGGACGCCGTCGAGGACGATCCGGGCGCCCGCACCCTCGAGCGCGGACCGCAGGTGATCGGCCACGCCGTGTCCGGTGGCGCCGACGAGGACCACGACGTCCGCGGTGGCGCCGGCCAGGAGCGCGCCCATCGCCTCGGTGGTGTCGGCGCAGTGGGCGACCGCACCCGCGGGCGGTGCGAAGCCCGCACGGGCGAGAACGGCACCGAGTAGCGGCCCGACGGTGTCGCGGATGCGCCCGGGGGCCAGGGGGGAGGGTGTGGCAGCGGGGACGACCTCGTCACCGGTCGTCACGATGGCCGCCCGAACGGGGCCGCGCACGGTCACCGCCTCCACCCCGGCCGAGAGCGCCGCGGACGCCAGCGCGGCGTCGAGTGTGGCCCCCTCGGGGGCGAGCTCGTGCCCGGCGGCCCAGTCCTCCCCGGTCGGCCGCAGGTCGTCGACGCCGTCGGCGCCGGGCAGTGCGGTGACCTCCGTGCCTGTCACCGCGACGAGTTCGTGCCGGAGCACGCGAGAGGTGCCGTCGGGGACGAGGGCGCCGGTGGCCACGACACACGCGGTGCCCGGCGCCAGCGCGGCGATCGACCCGTCCCCCGCGGGGCGGGGCGGACCGGCCAGTCGCCACGGGCCCGGCCCTGCGAGCGCGTACCCGTCCATCGCGGAGACGCGGTCCCGTGGCATGGGGTCGGCCGCGACCAGCGGCGCCGCGAGCACCGCGCCCACGGCGGCCAGGGGAGCGCGCTCCCCGGTCCCGGCCCGCGGGAGTCCGGCCCGCAGGACCGGCCCGACGTGGGCGAGAGCGACGGGCCCGCGACCGGCGAGGTCGGCCCACGTGTCGACGTCCCGGGCGGGATCGCCGACCCGGACGCGGACGAGGACCTCGTCGTCGTACAGGGCCCGCACCGGTGGCGGGGCCCCGCCCCGTCGCGCGATCGCGGCGATCCGCCTGGTCAGTGCGCGCCGGTCCCAGGCGGCCAGGAGGTACTGATCGCGCCCGCGCGGGTCCACCGCGAGCGTCGCGGAGGTCGCGGACCCGGCCGAGGCGAGCGAGGCCAGGAGGGTGCGGAGGGTGTCGGCGTCGAGGTCCGGGAGGTCGCAGGGCAGGACGACGACGACCTCTGCGGACTCCGGGAGGGCGCGCAGTCCCGCGATGAGGCCCGCGACCGGCCCCGCCCACGGTGGGTCCTCGCGCACGGTGCCGCCCGGGCCGACCGTGACCACGGTGTCCGCGACGGCGGCGGCCGCGGCGGTGACGGAGTCGATCATCGCCCGGCCGCCCACGCGCAGGCGGGCCTTGTCCTGCCCGTCGAGACGGGAGGCGCGACCGCCGGAGAGCACGATCGCGGCGACGGCCCCCGTCACGCCGGCCCCTCCTCGGGGTTGGCCAGGCGACCGCGAAGGAAATCGTCGACCAGGATCTCGATGTCCGCGGCGGTGTGCGGGCGCAGTCCGATCAGCCGGGCGAGCACCACGGGTCCGGCGAGCTGCGCCACCGCGAGATCGCGGTCGCCCGGGACGAGCACGCCCGAGGCCTCGCCCGCCGTCAGGACCCGGTGCAGCGGTTCGGTGTAGGAGCTCACCACGCTGCGGCGCAGCTCGCCCACCTCGTCCCCGGCGTCCGCGCGTGAGCCCATCGCCAGCCAGCCCAACATGGACTGCTGCAGCGGCGCCTCCTGGATGACCCGGGTCATCTCGGTGCTCAGCGCCACGAGCTGGTCCCGGACCGTGCCGTCGGCGGGCGGCGGCCCGGGCGTCGGGAGCAGCCGGCGGAACGCGGCGGCGATGAGCGCGTCGGTGGAGGGGAAGTTGCGGTACAGCGTGGTCCGCGCGACGCCGGAGGCCCGGGTGACCGCCTCGACGGTGACCGCCGCCGCGCCACCCGAGGAGAGCAGGGTGACGGCGGCGTCCAGCAGCTTGCCGCGGGAGCGGGCGCGTCGCGGATCGGTCGGGGAGGGCATGCGGCCATTGTGTCAATCTTCGTGCGCTACGGTGGGACGAGCAGTTCCGATACCACCAGTAGCGTTTCTTGAGGGGGTCGCATGCTCGAACTCACCACCGGACGGCGCCGCTGGTTGCTGTTCGTCAACCTCGTCGCGATCTCACTGGTCGTGGCCACCATGTCCGCGCTCTACACGTCGCTGGCGGACATCTCCGTGCACACCGGTGCCACGCAGGCCCAGCTCACGTGGATCGTCGATTCCTACACCCTGGTCCTGGCGGCGCTCGTCCTCACCGCGGGCGCCCTGGGCGACCGCTTCGGCCGGCGGGCCACGCTCATCGTGGGCCTCGCACTGTTCACGGCGTCGTCGGCGCTTCCGCTCTGGCTGGACTCGCCCACCTGGATCATCGTGCTCCGCGGCGTCGCCGGCGTCGGGGCCGCGTTCGTCATGCCCTCCACGCTGTCCCTGCTCACCGCGAGTTTCCCCGCCGACCGGCGCGGCACCGCCGTCGGATTGTGGGCCGGGTTCGCGGGCGTCGGCGGGATCATCGGTCTGGTCGGGTCCGGGCTCCTGCTCGAGGTGTGGACCTGGAAGTCCATCTTCGTCGTCTACTCCGTGGTGGGCGCGGTCACCCTCGTCGCGGCCCTGACGATCGGTGAATCCGTGGCCTCCCGGCGGGGCCGGCCCGACGTCCTCGGCTCGGTCACCTCCGCGCTCGCGGTGGGCGGCACCGTCTTCGGGCTCATCGAGGGCGCCTACGGGGGCTGGGGGCAGCCCGCGGTGGTGATCGCCCTCGCGGTGGCCGCGCTCGGCCTGGCCGCCTTCGTCGTGGCCGAACTCCGCGCCGACGACCCCCTGCTCGACGTGCGCTACTTCCGACGCCGCGGCTTCACCACCGGCGCGCTGTCGGTGACGCTGCAGTTCCTCACGACCTTCGGCTTCTTCCTGCTGATCGTCCAGTACCTGCAGATGGTCAAGGGCTACGGCGCGATCGGGGCGTCGATGGCGCTGGCGCCGATGATCGTGCCGGTGATGGTCATGTCGCTCCTGTCGCCCCGGTTCACCCCGAAGCTGGGGCTCAAGGTGGTCACCGTGGCGGGACTCTCGGCCCTGGCTCTGGGCATGATCGTGCTCTCCGGGCTCGACGCGGACTCCACCTACTGGGACCTGTTGTGGCCGCTGCTCATCGCCAGCGTCGGCCTGGGCATGTCCACCGCGCCCGCGACCTCGGCGATCGTCTCGGACATCCCCGCCGACGAGCAGGGCGTCGCGGCCGCCGTCAACGACGCGATGCGTGAGGTCGGCGCCGCGATCGGCATCGCGATCGCGGGCAGCATCCTCGCCGCCAGGTACGCCGACGGGATCGCCCCCGTTCTGCCCGCGGTCCCCGAGGCGGGACGCGAGGCCGTGGAGGGGTCGTTGGCCGGCGCCGCCGAGTTCGCGGCCGTCGCGGGCCCGGCAGGGCAGGAGATCCTCCTGCAGGCCGAGGCCGCGTTCACCGACGGGATCGGCCGGGCGATGCTGGCCCTGGGGCTGGTGGCGGTGGGCGCCGCCGTGGTCCTGCTGTTCGTCGCACCCGGGCCGGGCTACCGGCCGTACGGGGATCAGGTCACGCGGTCCGGGTGCGAGTAGAGCGTGAACCGTTCGCCGCGGCTGAAGGCCGCCAGTGTCACGCCGGCGTCGGAGGCCAGCCCCACCGCCAGCGAGGACGGCGCGCTGACCGCCGCCAGGACGGGGATGCCGGCCATCGACGCCTTCTGGACCAGCTCGAAGGAGGCGCGACCGGAGACCTGCAGCACCGTGTCCCGCAGGGGGAGCCGGCCCTCGCGCAGTGCCCAGCCCACCACCTTGTCGACGGCGTTGTGGCGGCCCACGTCCTCGCGGACACAGAGCAGTTCTCCCGAGGGGGAGAACAGGCCCGCCGCGTGGACGCCGCCGGTCCTGCGGAACAGGGGCTGGTGCTCGAGGAGCCGCTCCGGCAGGGACAGCAGTGTCGCGGCGGTCAGCAGCGGCTCGGCGGGCGGGGCGGGGAAGTGCGTGGACCGACGGACCTCGTCGATCGAGTCGACGCCACAGACGCCGCAGGCGCTGGTCATGGTGGTGGCCCGCGACGCGGCGGGATGCGGGATGTCGGGGGACAGGGTGACGGTCAGCGTGTTGTAGTCCTGCTCGCTCCTGCCGCTCGCGAGGGTGCAGTAGCAGATCTCCGGCAGGTGCTCGCGCTCCCAGATCGTGCCCTCGGAGACCAGGTAGCCGGCGGCCAGATCCCAGTCGTCCCCCGGGGTGCGCATGGCCACCACGTGGGCGTGGCCGTCGATGCGCACCTCGAGGGGCTCCTCCACGGCGAGCGTGGCGACCTCCCCCAGTGCCCGGTCGCCCTCGCGGATCCGCGTGGCGGGGTGCCGGCTGCTTCGTCGTCCCATACCCGCAGGGTAGTCACCGTGCGGACCGGTGGGCGCGGCGGCGGACCGCGACCAGCGCGATCGCGGTGCTCACCGTGGTCACCGCCCAGATGATCGGGTAGACGCTGGTCAGCAGATCGAAGAGCAGTGGGGGGATGTCCCCGCCGAACATGAACAGTCCCATCGCCACCCAGCGGTCGTCGGGGAAGTTGACGTCCGGGAAGCTCTGCACCCAGTTCGCGGTCGCGGCCCACAACAGGGGCGGGAGCAGCCAGAGGAACCAGCGTCGCGCCCCGTGGCCGTAGGCCAGCGCGTAGTGCACGGACAGGACGAGCAGCGGCAGGAACCACACCCAGTGGTGCCCCCACGAGAACGGCGAGACCAGCGGCATCGTCAGGCCCGCGAGGGTGAGCCCGAGGAGGCGGTACCCGGCCCGGTGGGCCAGCGCCGCGACGCCGAGCCCGACGCAGGCCACCACGACCGCCGCGACGAGCCAGGCCCAGGTGGGGGCCATGTCGACGTCGGCGAGCCGCGCCATGACCCCGCGGAGCGACTGGTTGGCGACCGTCGAGTCCTGGCCGATCCGCTGCGAGTCGAGCAGCGTGCCCGACCAGTAGCGCACCGCGTCGTCCGGGATCACCAGGAAGCCCAGGGCGACGGTCCCGGCGAACGTGGCCACGGACACCACGGCCAGCCGCCACCGGCCGGTGAGCACCCAGTGCGCCCAGAAGAACGCCGGCGTGAGCTTGATGCCCGCGGCGAGCCCGGAGCCGATCCCCGCCGATCGGCGCCCCGAACTCCACGCCAGGTGGTCGGCGAGGACCAGGACCAGCAGGAGGATGTTGATCTGCCCCAGCCAGATGGTGGTGCGGACCGGCTCCATGGACAGGGCGATCAGCGCCAGGCACAGCGACACCTGGGCGGTCACGCGGTCGGAGCGGTAGTCCAGCGTGCGGAAGCACATGCGGATGGCGAGGTAGAGCAGCCCGACGGTGAGGGCCAGCCAGCCGGCCTCCATGAGCCACGGCGTCACCAGGTCCAGTGGCGTGAAGATCAGCGCCGAGAACGGCGGGTACGTGAACGGCATGGGCCCGTAGAAGCGCCCGGAGTCGTCACCGGAGAGCAGTCCCTCGTAGAGGGGGAGCTGCGCGAGCACCGCGTGACCGCCCCAGCGGTACACGTTGACGTCGAGGAAGTTCCCGGTGAGGCCCCACCACGGCGTCCGCTCGTCCGGTACGCGCAGGACCATGACGACCGACGCGAAGGCGAGCAGGGCGAGCGGGATCCGCAGCAGCGGAGTGGCGGGGAGCGAGCGCACGAGGCGAGCTTATCGCGGACCCCGCGCACCGCCCGACCCCCTGCCCCTACGACAACGCCAAGGGCGGTCCCGACGCATTCCTCGAGAAAGTATGCGCGGGAACGCTCTTGGCGACAGGCCTGCCGCTGAGACGGGCTGCGGTCAGATGTAGATGGCCGGGTCGATGTAGAACTGCGCTTCGCGCAGCTCCTCCTTGGTCGACCGGGCCGGCTTGACGACGCCCGGGACCCCCACGACCACCGAGTCCGCGGGGGCGTCCTTGACCACCACCGCGTTGGCGCCCACGGACGAGTCGGCGCCGATCTCCACCGGCCCGAGGATCTTCGCCCCGGCGCCCACCGTGACCCGGTCGCCGAGCGTGGGGTGACGCTTGGCCTGCTTGAGCGCGACACCGCCCAGCGTGACCCCGTGGTAGAGCATGCAGTCGTCGCCGACCTCGGCGGTCTCGCCGATCACCACGCCCATGCCGTGGTCGATGAAGAACCGGCGACCGATACGGGCGCCGGGGTGGATCTCGATCCCGGTGAGGAATCGCGTGAACTGACTGAGCACGCGCGCCACGACCCGAGCCGGCCCGCCGCGGGTCCATATGCGGTGGGACAGGCGGTGGACCCAGATCGCGTGGAGCCCCGAGTAGACGATCGCGTTCTCGACGTCTCCCCGGGCGGCCGGGTCGTGCGCACGTGCCGCGGCGAGGTCCTCGCGCAGTGAGCGCAAGAACCCCGCCGGGCGCTGATCGTGGGTGGGCATCAGTCGCGGTAGTCCTCGAAGAGCATGGTGGAGACGTAGCGCTCACCGAAGTCCGGCACGATCACGACGATGTTCTTGTCGGCGTTCTCCGGACGGGCCGCCACCTCGAGGGCCGCCCACACGTTGGCGCCCGAGGAGATACCGGCGAGAATGCCCTCCTCCTTGCCGAGCCGCTTGGTGGTGGCCAGCGAGTCCTCGAGGCCCGCGGTGATGACCTCGTCGTAGATCTCCCGGTCCAGGATCTCCGGCACGAAGTTGGCGCCGAGGCCCTGGATCTTGTGCGGGCCGGCCTTGCCCTCGGACAGGACCGGCGAGTCCACGGGCTCGACGGCGATGATCTTGACGTCGGCCTTCTTCTCCTTGAGGAACTGGCCGGCGCCCGAGATGGTGCCGCCGGTGCCGATGCCCACCACGACGATGTCGACGTCGCCGCCCGTGTCCTCCCAGATCTCCGGTCCGGTGGTGCGGCGGTGCACGTCCACGTTGGCCGGGTTGCCGAACTGGCGGGCCAGCACGGAGTTCTCGCGGCTCGAGGCGACCTCCTCGGCCTTGGCGACCGCGCCCTTCATGCCCTCGGAGCCCGGGGTGAGGATGAGCTCGGCGCCGTAGGCGCGCATGACCGCCCTGCGCTCGACAGACATGGTGTCCGGCATGACGATGACGGCCTTGAAGCCGCGGGCCGCCGCCACCATGGACAGTGCGATACCGGTGTTACCGGAGGTGCCCTCGACGATCGTGCCGCCGGGCTTGAGCGCGCCCGAGGCCACGGCATCGTCGACGATGGCCGCGCCGATGCGGTCCTTGACGCTGTTGGCGGGGTTGGCCGACTCGAGCTTGGCGAGCACGGTGGCCTGCACGCCGTCGGTGACGGAGTTGAGACGGACCAGCGGCGTGCTGCCGATGGTCTCTGTGACGTCTGAGTAGATCTTGGCCATAGGAAGTTCCGTTCTCTAGAATGAACCGATCTGTCTACTATGTAGTGTAACTGATAGAGGCCGGTGGGTCCGGCGGGTCCGCCGAGAAATCCGGCGCGGCTGGCGGCCCCGTGTCCCTGTGGTCGATAATCGGTCACGCTCATCGTCGTCGTCCCCGAAAGGTCGTATCGCCGTATGCGCGAGACCGCCGCACCCGCCCTCCGCCCGTTCACCCGGGCCGACCTCGTCCCGGTGGTCACCCGGCGCCGCGCCGCCGACGACCCCCGGGCCGTCCCCTTCGAGCATTTCCGCGATGACCGGTGGGAGCCCGTCACGATGGAGGAGTTCCTGCGCCGCGTCGACAGGATCGCGCGCGGCCTCATCGGTGCCGGGGTCGAGCCGGGCGACCGCGTGGCCCTCATGGCCGAGACCCGGCTCGAATGGGTCCTCATCGACATGGCCGTCTGGACGGCGGGGGCGATCACCGTGCCCGTGTACCCCTCTTCGTCCTCCGACCAGCTCGGGTGGATCCTCACCGACTCCGCCCCGCGCGTCCTGGTGGCCGAGGGCTCGGAGCACGCCGAGGTCGTCGACGCCACGGAGATCCCCGACTCCTGCGAGCACGTCCTCTACCTCGACGACGACGGGCTGGAATCCCTCGAGGCACGCGGCGACGAGGTGACCGCAGAGGCGCTCGAGGAGGCCCTCGCCACGCTCGAGCCGGCCAGCCCCGCGTCGCTCATCTACACCTCCGGCACCACCGGCCGCCCCAAGGGCTGCGTGATCACGCACGACAATCTGCTGGCGGAGTGCCACGGTCTGCTCGACCACCCCATCGGCCGGATGGCGCAGCAGGGCAAGAAGACGCTGATGTTCCTGCCCCTGGCGCACGTCCTCGCGCGGGCGGTCACCTACACGGCGTTCCTCGGCGGCGCGACCATCGGGTTCTGGGGCGACACCTCCACGATCCTGCCGCGCTTCGCCGACTTCCGGCCCCACATGATCCTGGGCGTCCCGCGGGTGTTCGAGAAGGTCCGCGACGGGATCGCCAAGCAGGCCGGGGCCAAGGGGCCCATCCAGAAGGCGCTGTTCGAGCGCGCCCAGAAGGTGGCGGTCGAGGCGAGCGAGATGCAGGGTGGCGACGGCCTCGACGACGGGCGGACGCCGTCCCTGCTCCACACCCTGCAGTACAAGGCCTTCGACCTGGCCGTCTACCGGTCGGTGCGCACCGCGCTCGGCGGTGACTGCGAGTACGCCATCTCCGGCGGCGGGGCGCTGCCCGACCCCGTATCCCACTTCTTCCGCGGCCTCGGCGTCCCGATCTACGAGGGGTACGGACTCACCGAGACCACCGCCGCCGCCGCGGTCAACGGACCCGGCTGCCAGCGCATCGGCACCGTCGGGCGCCCGGTCGCGGGCACGGCCGTCCGGATCAACGACGAAGGCGTGGTGGAGCTGTCCGGCCCGGTGGTGTTCACCCGTTACTGGAACAACGAGGAGGCCACAGAGGAGTCACTGCGGGACGGCTGGTTCGATACCGGCGACCTCGGCACCCTCGACTCCGACGGGTACCTGACGATCACCGGCCGCAGGAAGGAGATCATCGTCACCGCCGGCGGCAAGAACGTCTCGCCCGGGCCGATCGAGGACGCCATCCGCGCGCACCGGCTGGTCGGGCAGGCCGTGGTGATCGGCGAGGGGCGCAAGTTCGTCTCCGCGCTCATCGCGGTGGACGAGGACGAGCTCAAGGCATGGGCCGAGGAGCACGGCCGGTCCGGGGAATCCGCCGAGGCACTCGCCGAGGACCCGTCCCTGCGGGCCGAGCTCCAGTTCGCCGTGGACGAGGCGAACACCCAGGTCTCGCGCGCGGAGGGCGTCAAGAAGTTCACCGTGCTGCCCCACGACTTCTCCGAGGCCTCCGGCGAGCTCACCGCCACCCTCAAGGTGAAGCGGCACGTGGTGGCGGAGCGCTACGCGGAGCAGATCGAGGCCATGTACTCCTAGTGAGACGACGCGACCCGCTGCCCGCCCCGTGCGTGGCGGCGTTGCAGCGGGTCGCGGGTGCGAGCGACTACGTGGCGTAGAGCTCCTCGATGTCGCCCGAGAACCGGTCGTGCACCACGTTGCGCTTGAGCTTGAGTGTCGGGGTGAGCTCGCCGCCCTCGACCGAGAACTCGTCGGCGAGGATCGTGAACTTCCGGATCGACTCGGCGCGGGAGACCGACCTGTTGGCGCGGTCGACGGCGTCCTGAACCGCGGCCACGAGGTCACCGTCCTGCAGCAGGTCGGAGACCTCGCCGGTCTTGCCGTACTTGTCCCGCCACGACGGGAAGGTCTCCTGGTCGATGGTGACCAGGGCGGCGATGAAGCTCCGGTTGTCGCCCACCACCACGGCCTGGCTGATGAGCGGGTCGGCGGAGAGCAGGTCCTCGAGCTGCGACGGCGAGACGTTCTTGCCGCCGGCCGTGACGATGAGGTCCTTCTTGCGGCCGGTGATCGTCAGGTAGCCCTCGTCGTCGAGCTCCCCGATGTCGCCGGTGTGGTACCAGTCGTCAGTCCAGGCGTCCGCGTTGGCGGACGGGTTCTGCCAGTAGCCGTGGAAGAGCGTCTCGGCCTTGGCCAGGACCTCGCCGTCCTCGGCGATCCGGATGGTCACGCCCGGGATGGGGGTGCCGACCGAACCGATCCGGGCGTTGTTGATCGGGTTGACCGTGAGCACGCCCGAAGATTCCGTGAGTCCGTAACCCTCGAGGAGGTCGAAGCCCGCGCCTCGGAAGAAGTGGCCGAGACGCTCGCCGAGCGGGCCGCCACCGGAGATCACGCGATCGCACTCGCCGCCGAGGGCGTCGTGCAGCTTGCTGTACACCAGCGCCGAGAAGACCTTGTGCTTGAGTGAGAGACCGAGGGGCGCCTTGCCTGCGCCCTCCGTGGCCTTGGAGTAGTCGATCGCGGTCTGGGTCGCGGCCTTGAAGATCTTGGCCTTGGCGCCGCCGGCGTTCTCGGCCTTGGCGGCGGCGGAGTTGTAGACCTTCTCGAGCACTCGCGGGACGGACACGAGGAACGTCGGGTGGATCTCTCCGAGACGCTCGACGACCTTGGTGGTGTCCGGCTCGTGCGCCACGGCGACGCCCTTGTAGAAGCAGGCGACCTCCAGGATGCGGGCGAGGACGTGCGCCAGCGGGAGGAAGATGAGGGTGCGGCTGTTGGGGACGAACGCCTCCTGGAGGCGCTCGTCGACCGCCGCGACCACGCCGCCGAAGCCGCCGTGCAGGATCTCGCAGCCCTTGGGGCGCCCCGTGGTGCCGGACGTGTAGATCAGGCTGCACAGGTCGTCGAGACCGGCGGTGAGCGAGGCCTCCTCGAGCCGGGCGTCGCTGATGTCGGCGCCGGCCGCGCCGAGCTCGGCGATCAGGTCATCCTCGATCGTGAGGATGTCGCCCTTCCACTCGGTGTCGCCGGTGAGGGTGGCCCGGATCTCGGCGTCCTCCACCACCGCGAGCGTCGCGCCCGAGTCCGTGAGGATCCAGTCGCACTGGTCGGAGGACGAGGTCTCGTAGATCGGAACGGTGACGGCGCCGGCAGACCAGAGCGCCCAGGCGATCAGCGACCACTCGTACCGCGTGTGGCTCATGATCACCACGCGGTCGCCCGGCGTGACGCCGCGCGCGATGAACCCCTTGGCGACCGCCTTGACCTGCTCCAGGTAGTCGGCGCAGTTGATCTCCGTCCATTCCGTGCCCACCAGGCGGAGGACCGCCACGGCGTCGGGAGTGTTTTCCGCGTTGCGGAAGACGATGCGTGAAAGGTTCTGCACGGGAAACGGATTGACGACAGGAGGGCTGGCGAACTCGGTGGTCATGGGGGGATCCTTAGGTCATTGTGGCCCGGGTCACTGTCAAGTGTAGAGCCTCGGGCCACGCTCGTGCGCGGGTACCTCCCCGGTGACTGGGCGGATCCGGCCTGCCCGGGCGGGGTCCGGCGGTAGCATCCATCCATGGACACCGACCGTGGGACCGCAGCAGACCCCCTCGACGTCGAGGTCGCGTTCCTCACCCCCGCAGTGCGGAACGACCTGCTGGAACGCTGGAACGAACCGCAGCGTCGCTACCACAACGAGACCCATCTGCGGGCGGTGCTCAGGGCGATCGACGCCCTCGGGGACGAGGGCGAGTCGTTCGACGGCACCGCGGTGCGACTGGCGGCGTGGTTCCACTGCGCGGTGTTCGACCCCACTGAGTCGGAGAACAACGACAAATCCGCGGTGTTCACCGAACGGACCCTGGACCCGGCGGCCCCGGTGGAGGAGGTGGCACGCCTGGTCCGGTTGATGGGCGGCCACCGGGCGGAGCCCGGGGACCTCAACGGGTGCGTGTTGTCCGACGCGGACCTGGCCGTGCTGGGCGCGGACCCGGAGACCTATGACGAGTACACGCTCGACGTGCGCCATGAGTTCGCGCACGTGCCCGGAGAGCGGTTCGTGGCCGGCCGGATCGCGGCGCTCGAGGGGCTGCTGGAGCGCCGGTCGATATTTCTCACCCGGGCCGCGCGGGACGCGTGGGAGAAGCAGGCCCGCGCCAACCTCAACCGCGAGCTCGGACTGCTCCGGGCCGGCGGCACCGACTGACGGGTCAGATGCCCGGGGGGCGGCCGGCCGCGGTGAACTCGGCGACGCCGCCCGCCACCATGATGTCGGTGATCGCGCGGATGTCGGCCTGCCCCGGCACCCCCCAGTCGTCGCCGTAGCCGTAGATCTCCGCGAGCGTCGTCGAATCCCGGGTGCCGCGGGCGAGTTCGACGTCCCGGGGGCCGATCATCGCCGGGTGCGGCACACCGACCGCGCCGGAGACCTTGACCAACTCGCGGCGGAGTGACCGGAGGTAGTTGGCGCAGCGTTCGGCCATGGCGTCGGGATCGATCCCGCGGACCAGCCACGGGTTCTGGGTGGCCACGCCCGTCGGGCACCCGCCGGTGTGGCACTTCTGTGCCTGGATGCAGCCCACGGACAGCATGGGCTCGCGCGCCACGTTGATCATGTCCACCCCGAGGGCGAAGGCGACCACGGCGTTCTCCGGGATGCCGAGCTTGCCGGAGCCGATGAACACCACGTCGTCGGTGAGCCCGGCCTCGGCGAAGATCGAGTAGACGCGCGGGAAGCCGAGCCGGAACGGCAGGGAGACGGCGTCGGTGAAGACCAGCGGCCCGGCGCCGGTGCCCCCCTCGCCGCCGTCGATGGTGATGAAGTCGACGCCGCGGTCGCGCGGGATCATCGCCTCGGCCAGCGTCTCCCAGAACTCGGTCTCGCCGACCGCGGACTTGATCCCCACGGGCAGCCCGGTGCGGTCGGCGATCTCCTCGACCAGGTCGAGCATGGAATCGACGTCGTGGAACGCGGTGTGACGCGACGGGCTGGCGCAGTCCTCGCCACTCGGGATCCCGCGGATCTGCGCGATCTCCTCGGTGATCTTGGGTGCGGGGAGCAGGCCGCCGAGCCCCGGCTTGGCGCCCTGGCTGAGTTTGATCTCGATCGCGCGGATCGGGTGCTTCTCGGTGAGGTCCACCAGCTGCTCGATGTCGAAGCGCCCCTCGGCGTCCCGGCAGCCGAAGTAGGCGGTGCCGATCTGGTAGATGAGGTCCGCGCCGTTCTGGTGGTACGGGCTCAGCCCGCCCTCGCCGGTGTTGTGCAGGGCCTCGGCCAACGCGGCGCCACGGTTGAGTGACTCGACCGCGGGGGCAGAGAGCGCGCCGTAACTCATCGCGGAGATGCTGACCACGGAGTCGGGACGGAACGCGCGGGCGCGTCCACGGCTCGCCCCGAGGGCCTTGGCGGGGGGCAGGGGGAGCTGCTCGCCGGAATGGGCGTGTGCGGACAGCGACACCTCGCTGAACGTGCGTTGCTTGACCAGCGGGTAGCCCTCGAGGAACTCGATGTCGTTGTCCGTGCCGAACCCGAACGTCGTGGCCCCGCCCACGGCGGACTCGTAGACCCAGTCCCGCTGGTCGCGGGTGAACGGCCGCTCCTCGTCGTTGCCCGACACGATGTACTGCCGCAGTTCCGGGCCGATGGCGGAGAGAGCCATCCGGGCGTGCCCGATCACGGGGAAGGTCCGGAGGATCGGGTATCGGGTCTGCCGGAGGTCCAGCGCCGCGACTGCGGCGAGGGCGGCGACGGGTGCGGAGAGCAGCCACTTGCGCATGGGGCCATCATGGACCATCCGCACGGACCGGCGGGACGGAAGGGTCAGGGCAGGACCCGGGAGACCACGTCCGCGGTCACGTCCTCGAGGAGCGGGCCGGCGTTCGCGATGGAGCGCCGGAGATCGGGCTCGCGTTCCGTGAGTGCGGAGGCGGCCGCGAAGCCGGCGTCGGCCACGCGTTCGGCGCCCAGGTCGAGACGGCCGCACACCGCCACCACGGGGACGCCGTGGGTACGGCACAGCGCCGCCACGCCCATGGGGGTCTTGCCGTGCATGGTCTGGTCGTCGAGCCGCCCCTCCCCGGTGACCACGAGATCGGCGGCCGAGACCACGTCCTCCAGTCCCGTCAGCGTGCCGAGGACCTCGAAGCCCCGGTCGAGCGTCGCGCCGAGGACCTCGCGTGCCGCGAAGCCGACACCGCCCGCGGCACCGGAGCCGGGGGCGTCCGGGTCCACGTCGATGCCCTGCGAGCGCAGCACGTCGACCAGGCGGGCCAGGCCAGTCTCGAGCGTGGCGACCTCGTCGGCCGTGGCCCCCTTCTGGGGCGCGTACACGGGAGCCGCCCCGATAGCCCCGAGCAGCGGGTTGTCGACGTCGGAGGCCACCCGGATCCGCGCCGCACGGACGGCCGGTTCGAGGCCGTCCAGGTCGACCCGGTCGAGGTGCACCAGCGAGCCGCCGCCATCAGGGATCTCGGCGCCCGAGGAGTCCAGGAACCGGACCCCCAGGGCAGAGAGCATGCCCGCCCCGCCGTCGGTGGACGCACTGCCGCCGATCCCGAGGTGGATGTTGCCGCGGCCGGAACGCAGGGCGGCGAGGATGACCTCGCCGACGCCGCGGCTGGAGGACTCGAGCGGCCGGAGTTCGTCGCCGGGGAGACGGAGCAGACCACACGCGTCGGCCATCTCGACGAACGCGGTGTCCGGGTCGATCGCGGCGAAGGCTGTGTCGACGGTGTCCCCGGTGGGGCCGGAGGCGGTCACCGGGACGGTCCGCGCCCCGCCGGCGGCCATCACCTCGAGGCTGCCGCCGCCACCGTCGGCCACCGGGCGCTCGACCACATCGGTGTCCGGGTGGGCCCGGCGGGCGCCGGTCGCCGCGTGGCGGCACGCCTCGATAGCGGTGAGGGATCCCTTGAAGGCTCCACAGGCCACGACGATCGTCACACCTGCATCCTCCCTCATCCCGCCCCCCGGACACGCGACGGCCCGGGATCCTGACGGGGAGCGTGTCAGGATCCCGGGCCGGGAAGGAGGTCGATCAG
>DHCFD07801__coassemble_1070_pt1 | contig 95306 bp, 97 predicted proteins | sample DHCFD07801__metabat2_high_PE_018 | metagenome-assembled genome bin DHCFD07801 | reverse complement strand
ACCGGCCCTGACCTGGGGCGCCCTGCACAGCCCCCGCAGGGCATCGCAGGTCAGCAGTGACGGGTGGTGTCAGGGCGGGGCGCGCGTGTCAGGGACGGATCGCGCGCAGCTGGTTCGCCAGCGTCTGGAGTCGTCGTCCGGGAGCCGAGCGCCGCGGGCGGACAAGCGACACTCCGACCGCTGTGGCGACCGCCTCCACCACCTGGTCGTGGGACAGGTGATCTGTGCTGATGCGCACGCTGGCGCGGCCGACCACCTCGTCGTCGTCCAGCGCCGACACACATCGGTCGACCCGGGACAGCGCCCAGGCCTCTCCGCGACCGAGCAGGGGCGCGGCCCGGCCGCGTAACCGACGTCGGAGGGTGGCGGGGCGTGCGGTGAGGACCACGTGGCGGACGTCGTGGCCGCGGGCGGCGAGGTGGTCGAGGATCTCCTCGCGGTACGCGGGGCGGATGAGGGTCATCGGAACGACGACGAGGTCGTGCTCCGGCGCCGAGTCCACGGCGGCGAGCTGGTCCCGCACGCCGATCCGCCAGGCGGGCAGGTCCTGGAAATCCCCGCGCACTGCCGGCGGCACCATGCTGTTGAGACCGTGTCCCACGATCTCGGGGTCGCACAGGACGGAGCGGTCTGTGCGCCGCACGAGTTCGTACGCGGCCTGGGTCTTGCCGGCACCGAACGCGCCGTTGATCCAGACGATCACGACTCGGAGGGGGCGCTGCGTCCGGTGAGGGCGAGCAGGCGGGCGCGGGAGTCGGCGCCGAGCGCGACCGGCAGCGGGTCGGCGAACACGTCGAAGGTCCGCATGAGCTCCACCACGTCGCGCCCGTGTCCGAGTGCCCAGGCGGCGAGTTCCTCGGCCTCGTCGGAGTCCCAGGTCTCGGGGGACAGGTCGTGGGCGTGGACGACGAGCTCGATCACGCGGAGCGCGAGCAGGTCGCGGACGGGCATCTCGGCCAGACGGTGGCGCACGATCGCGTCGGCACCAGGAGCCCTGACGAACTCCTTACGCAGCCCGGCAGCGGTCCGGTACAGGGCCGGCACAGGGCGGTCGCCGGCGTGATCGGTGGTCCGGGTCCACTCGACCTCCGACTCGGGGAGACGCGAGAAGTACGCGGCGTAGCGTAGGCCACCGCCCAGGACGTGGTTGGCGAGTTCGCGGCGGCTCCAGCCGGGGCAGGCCGCGACGTCACACTCGAGCGGATCGGCCAGGGCGCGGGCGAACAGCCCGGTCGCGGAATCGAGCACGTCCAGGTGCTCGCGGGGTAGCGGCGTCGGCCGGGCCTTGGCAGTCATGGGGCTCCTCCGGAATGTCTGACCCCCACAGTAGGTTGACCCTGACAGCGCCGGCACCGGCGCGCTGGACCGTCCCCCTTTCCGAAAGGACCTCACACAGCCATGAGCCCGCAGACCTCCGGTACCGCAGAGACCAGGGAGTTCCAGGCCGAGACGCGCCAACTGTTGGACCTGATGATCCACTCGGTGTACTCGAATCCGGACACCTTCCTCCGCGAGGTCATCTCCAACTCCTCCGACGCCCTGGACAAGCTCCGGCTGGCCGCGCTCCAGGACTCCTCGCTCGGGGTGGACACCTCGGACCTGCACATCGAGCTCGATCCGGACGCGCAGGCGCGCACGCTGACCATCCGGGACAACGGCATCGGCATGTCGCGGGACGAGGTGGTGGACCTCATCGGCACCCTCGCCAAGTCGGGCACGGGGCAGATGCGGGAGGCACTGGCGGCGGCGAAGGCGGCCGAGGAGTCCGGCGAGATGAGCGAGCAGGCCACCGCGGACCTGATCGGTCAGTTCGGCATCGGCTTCTACTCGACGTTCATGGTGGCGGGCACCGTCACGCTGGTCACCCGTAAGGCCGGCGAGGAGGTCGGCACGCGCTGGACCTCGAGCGGCGACGGCACGTACACGCTCGAGGAGGTCGCGGACGCGCCGCAGGGCACGGCGGTGATCCTGGATCTCACGCCTGCGGGCGGCGACGCGGCCCTGCCGGATTACGCCGCCGAGGACACGCTGCGCCGGGTGGTGCGCACGTACTCGGACTTCATCGCCTGGCCCATCCGCATGGAGGTCGAGCGGCCGGCGCCGGAGCCGGAGGGGGACGACGACGAGGGCAACGATCCCTCGGCCGAGAACACCGTCTTGGAGACCGTCACCCTCAACTCGCAGAAGGCGCTCTGGACGCGCCCCAAGTCCGAGGTCTCGGACGAGGAGTACGCGGAGTTCTACCGCCACGTCTCGCACGCGTGGGACGAGCCGCTGGAGACCATCACGCTCAAGGCCGAGGGCACGTTCGAGTACCAGGCGCTGCTGTTCCTGCCCACGCAGGTGCCGTTCGACCTGTTCTCCCCCGAGGTCAAGCGTGGCGTGCAGCTCTACGTTCGTCGCGTGTTCATCATGGACGACTGCGAGGAGCTGGTCCCGCCGTTCCTGCGTTTTGTCAAGGGCATCGTGGACGCCCAGGACCTCTCGCTCAACGTCTCCCGCGAGATCCTGCAGCAGGACCGCCAGATCCGCGCGATCCGTAAGCGTCTGGTCAGGCGAGTGCTGCAGGCCATCGAGCAGATCCGCACCGAGCGCCCGGAGGAGTTCCGGTCGTTCTGGGACAACTTCGGGGCCGTCCTCAAGGAGGGCCTCATCGCGGACGTCGACGCGCGGGACCAGCTGCTCGCCGTGAGCACGTTCGCCTCGACCCGCCCCGACTCCGGCGCCGGCGCCTCCGAGGCCTCGGGCGAGTGGGGCACCACGATCGCCGAGTACGTCGAGCGCATGGTCGAGGGCCAGGAGGAGATCTACTACCTCACCGGGCCGAGCCGCGCGGCGGTCGAGAACTCACCGCACCTCGAGGCGTTCCGTGCCCGCGGCGTGGAGGTCCTGGTGCTCACCGACCCGGTCGACGAGGTGTGGGTCGACGCGGTCGGCGAGGTCGACGGCAAGCGGCTGCGCTCGGTGGCCAAGGGCGACGTGGACCTGTCCGGCATCGGTACGGACACCGCGAAGTCCGAGGACGCCCCCGACGCCGCCGAGTTCACCGACCTGCTCGAGTGGCTGGGCGAGGAGCTGTCCGAGGAGGTCAAGCAGGTGCGACTGTCGCACCGGCTCACCGAGTCCGCCGCCTGCATGGTGGGCGACGAGTTCGACATGACGCCGCAGCTCGAGGCCATGTACCGGGCCTCGGGCATGGAGATGCCCACGAGCAAGCGGATCCTCGAGCTCAACCCGTCGCACCCGCTGGTCGGGCGCCTGCGCGAGCAGCACGCGCAGGACCCGTCCGACCCCGCGCTGGGGAACACCGCCCGCCTGCTCTCGGGCGCGGCGGTCCTCGCGGAGGGCGGCTCCCTCTCCGATCCCGCCGAGTTCGCCAGGCTCCTGGTCGACCGCATCTGACGCGGTACCCGCGACGACCGCCCGGCGGGCCGGGGCGCCCGGGTCAGCCCCGCAGTGCCTCGGCCAGGCGGAAGGTCTCCTCGTCGAACAGCACGAGAGTCGCGGTCTCGACCGTCGTGCGGGTGCCGCCGAGCGTGGTCAGGGCGGTCCGGACCGCGTCCTCGAGCGGCCACCCGTACGCACCGGCGGAGATGAGGGGGAAAGCCACCGTCCGGGCACCGACCTCGTCGGCCACCTCCAGGGAGTGCGAGTAGCAGTCGGCCAGCCGCTGCGCGCCGTCCGGGGTCGTGCCGTGGACGGGCCCCACGGTGTGGATCACCCAGCGTGCGGGCAGGTCCCCGGCGCCGGTCGCGACCGCCTGCCCGGTGGGGAGCCCGTCCGGGAAGCGGGACCCGCGGAGCTCGCGGCATTCGGCGAGGATCGTCGGCCCGCCGGCGCGGTGGATGGCTTCGTCGACACCTCCGCCGCCGAGGAGCGAGCTGTTCGCGGCGTTCACCACGGCGTCCACCGGCAATCGGGTGATGTCGCCGCGGTGCAGATCGACCCGGGCGTGGGAGCTCATCTCGTCGTCGTCCCTCCTGTGAGCAGTTCCGGCAGATCCGCGACCTCCGGGATCGGGATGTCGAGGCGGTCCACGAGCCACATGATGGTCGCGACCTCGCCGACCCAGGCCAGGCTCACACACCAGCCGGCCAGGATGTCGCTGGGGAAGTGCACGCCCAGGTACATGCGGGACAGTCCGATCGTGGGCACGTACACGGAGGAGGCGGCGATCACGGGGTACCGCCACCGGGTGGGCCAGGCCAGGACGCACGCGCAGCCGGCGAGGGCGGCGCTGGCCATGGCGTGCCCGCTGGGGAAGGAGTAGCTCTTCTCCTGCACGATGTGCGCGAAGAACGTGGGGCGGGCGCGCCGGTACATCACCTTGAGGACGCTGTTGATGATCGTCGAGCCCACGAGCGACACGGTGAGCAGCGCGGCGGGTCGCCGGCTCCCCCGGACGTAGGCGAGGTAGCCGGCCGCGGCGAGGGCGAACACGGGGACGGCGGTGACCCCGCCCAGCTCGGTGACGGCCCGCACGAACCTGGTGGTGCCCGACGAATGACGGCGACGGAGCCACAACATGACCGGGCGGTCGAAGGGGAGCTTGGCGCCGTCGGTGACGCGTTCGGCCAGTTCCACGAACCCGATCACGGGGGTGGCGAACCCGACAAAGGCGATGCCGAAGATCGGCCAGGTCCGGCCGGGCAGCGGCAGGCCACCGCGGTCGATGACGCTGCCGAGCACCCCCTCCTGCGGATGCAGGGCGGCGCGGGCCGAGGGCAATGCCTGACCGGGGGTGGGGGCCCGGCCGAGGACTCGGCCCGGGCTCCTCGTGCGCACCATCCCTCCACACTAAGGGTGCTCCCAGGGGGCCGTCTCGCGGTTAGTGTGGGCCAAGCCGAGTCGACCAGCGGAGGGTAGATGAACCAGACCCGTGTGGAAGAAGACCTCCTCGGGACCCGAGAGGTGCCGGCGGACGCCTATTACGGGGTCCACACCGTCAGGGCGGTCGAGAACTTCCCGATCGCCGACACCACGATCAGCGACGTCCCGGACTTCATCCGCGGGATGGTGATGGTCAAGAAGGCCGCCGCCCTCGCGAACCTGGAGATGGAGGTCCTCGACCGACGGGTGGCCGATGCCATCGTGCGGGCCTGCGACCGGATCCTGGACGAGGAACGCTGCATGGACCAGTTCCCCTCCTGCGTCTACCAGGGCGGCGCGGGGACGTCGGTGAACATGAACACCAACGAGGTGGTGGCCAACCTCGCGCTCGAAGGGCTGGGCGAGCCCAAGGGCGCGTACGACGTGGTCAGCCCCAACGACCACGTGAACTGCTCGCAGTCCACCAACGACGCGTACCCGACCGGGTTCCGGCTGGCCCTGTGGCACGCGCTGGAGCGCCTCGAGCCGGCGATCGTCGACCTCCGGGAGGCCTTCTACGACAAGTCGGAGGAGTTCCGCGAGGTCCTCAAGATGGGCCGCACGCAGTTGCAGGACGCGGTGCCCATGTCGCTCGGCCAGGAGTTCGGTGGCTTCGCGGTGACCCTCGACGAGGAACTGCACGTGCTCGGTGCCGCCGCCCGCATGCTCCTCGACGTCAACCTCGGGGCCACCGCGATCGGCACGGGCGTCAACACGCCGCCCGACTACCGGCGGGCCGTGATCGGCCACCTGCGGGAGGTCACGGGGCTGCCGGTGACGGGCGCGATGAACCTCATCGAGGCGACCAGCGACACAGGCGACTACGTCAACGTGCACGCCGCGCTCAAGCGGACGGCAGCCAAGGTGTCCAAGATCTGCAACGACCTGCGGCTGCTGTCCTCGGGGCCGCGCGCGGGGCTCAACGAGATCAACCTGCCGGAGCTGCAGGCGGGCTCGTCGATCATGCCGGCCAAGGTGAACCCGGTGATCCCCGAGGTGGTCAACCAGGTGTGCTTCAAGGTCATGGGCAACGACGTGACGGTGACCATGGCCGCCGAGGCCGGGCAGCTGCAGCTCAACGTGATGGAGCCGGTGATCGCGCAGGCCATGTTCGAGTCGATCACCCTGCTCACCTCGGCCATCGAGACCCTCACGCAGAAGTGCGTCTGCGGGATCACGGCCAATGAGGAGACCACCCGCGGCAATGTCATGGATTCGATCGGCATCGTCACCTATCTCAACCCGGTGATCGGCCATCACAACGGCGACCTCGTGGGCAAGGAGTGCGCCCGGTCGGGCCGGGGTGTGCGGGAGGTGGTCCTGGAGATGGGGCTGCTCAGCGAGCAGGAGGTCGACGACATCCTGTCCCCGGCAAACCTCCTGCGGCCGCAGTACAAGGGGCGCCGGAGCCCGGGAGTGGCCGCGCCGCGCGAGGAGGCGGAGGGCCCTACCGACTGACGGGCCCGCTGACCGGGGGCTCGGCTGATCCGGTGAGCCCGGCCACGCCATCCGCTACGGTCGGGGCATGCCTTCCTCTGACACCCGCGTCGTCGCCGGCCGGACCCTCACGTTCCCCGTCCCCGTGGAGGCCGCGTCGATCTCCGGCGCGGCATTCCTGTCGCAGGCGGCGGTCGCCCGCCGGCTCATCGCCGCCGGCCCGCAGTCGGACGTGCTGGACCGGACGGACGTCGAGGTGGTCACGCTGCCGGGCGGCCGGACCCCTGTCACGGTCATCCACGTGAAGTATCACGACGTCCCCGGCAACGTGCTGGGCGCATACCACGAGGTCGGGCTGGCGTTCCAGGTGAGAGTGCCGGGAGTGGGCACGCTCCAGCACATCCACGAACTCCCGGTCGACCAGGACTTCACGCTCGCGGCCGGCAACCAACTGTGGGGCTTTCCCAAGTGGAAGGGCGACATGGTCGGCACGGCCGGGGGTGCGCTCGACGACGCGCGACTGGGGCCGGTCGGCTCGAGCGGCGCGGGCGGCGTGGACCTCCGCCTGGACACCCGCGTGGGCATCCCGGTCCCGGGTCGCCACCGGGTCGCCATGAACTGTGTCCAGGTCCTCGAGGGTGCGCCGGTGCTGGTCCGGGCCGCCGCGCGGGTCGCCGGCGGCCGGGTCCGCCCGCTGGGTGGGGCGCGGATCGGCCTGGCGACGGCGGCCGGGGGCGGGGACCGCGACGTGGCCCGGATCGCCCACGCGGTCCGCGAACTGGGCCTCGAGCGCGCCCGCGCGCTGGGCACGTTCGCGTTCGAGCGCTTCGAGGCCGAGTTCCGGGCGCCCGAGGCCCTGGCCTAGGCGGGCGCCTGCCCCGCGGCGATCGCCTCGCGCGCGGCGGGCTCCGCGGCGGCGCGATCGGTGGGGACCAGCCCCACGCGGCTGCGGCGGTCGAGCACGTCGTCGACGCTCAGCGCACCCTCGTGGGTGACGGCGTGGGAGAACTCGGCGCGCGTCACGTCGAGTCCCTCCGCGACGGGCTCGAGCGGGCGGTCGAGCGCGCTCGCGGCCACGACCGCCGCGGACTCCAGCCCGAAGCGCTCGACGAGTGCTGCCGGCAGGTACCCGGCCGGGGAGGTGCTGGTCTCCGGGTGTCCGGGCGCGCCGATCAGGGGCAGGTCGGCGGTGTGGCACGACCCGGCGGCCAGTCCGGTCCGCTCCACCACGAGGTCGACGGCCTGCTCGGCCATGAGTCGGTACTCGGTGAGCTTGCCGCCGGTGATGGTGATGAGTCCGTCGTCGGCGGTGAGCAACGCGTGCTCGCGGGAGAGGTCCGCGGTGTCGCCGTCGCCGGCGTCGACGAGGGGGCGCAGTCCGGCGAAGGTGCCGAGGACGTCGTCGCGGGTCAGGGGGGACTCCAGTGCGCGCCCGACCACGTCGAGGAGGAAGTCGATCTCCTCTTCGGTGGCGTGCGGGACATCCGGCACCGGGCCGGGGGCGTCCACGTCGGTCAGGCCCACGTAGACCCTGCCGGACTGGGCGGGCAGGCAGAAGCAGAAGCGGTTGGTCTCTCCCGGGACGGGGACGGTGAGCGCGCCCGTCGGGTTCCCGAGCGCGTCGGCCCGCACCACGAGGTGGGTACCGCGGGAGGGGCGGACGCGGACACCGGGCGCGGTCTCCCCGGCCCACACCCCGGTGGCGTTGACCACCTGACGTGCGGTGAGAGTGAACTCCTCGCCGTCGCCGCCGCCTTCGCCCCCACCCGACTCGTCGCGCACGGTGACCTGCGTGCCGCTGGCCTCCGTGACCCGGGCGCGGGTGAGGATGCGGGCGCCGTGGCCGGCGGCGGTCCGGGCGACGCCCACGACCAGCCGGGAGTCGTCGACCAGCTGGCCGTCCCAGTTGAGATGGCCGAAGCGCAGCCCGTCGCGCCTGACCCCGGGCACGTACTCGGCGACCTTCGAGGCACTCAGGAGCCGGGCGCCGGGAAGCGTCGCGGAGTCGGTTCCGGCGAGCCGGCTCAGTGCGGTGCCCGCGACGAAACCCAACCCGGGCAGGATCGTGTTCAGGACGCCGGTGCCCCGGTGGACGGGCACCACCTGGGCCAGCGGGCGGACGAGGTGGGGCGCAGTGCGTTCGAGCAGGATCCCTCGCTCGAGGGCGGAGCGGCGCGCGATGCCGACGTTGCCGGAGGCCAGGTAGCGCAGCCCTCCGTGGGCGAGCTTGGAGGACCAGCGGCTGGTGCCGAAGGCCAGGTCGTGGGCCTCGAGCAGGACGGTGTCCAGGCCGCGGGAGGCGGCGTCGAGGGCGATTCCGACTCCGGTGATGCCGCCTCCGATCACCACGAGGTCGACGGGATCCGTGCGCTCGCGCAGGGCGGCGAGCTCGCGGTCGCGCCTCGCGGCGGACAGGGCGGTGGAGTGGGCTGAGGTGGCGTGGTGATCGGTCATATCCGGAGGTATCCCCTGACGAGTAGGTCCAGTTCCGCACGCCAGGCGCGCGGGTCGGCGAGTGGCGCGGCCAGTGGGCCGCTCAGTACCGCTCCCTGGACGGCGAGGTAGAGCGTGTGCGCGGTGCGGTCGGCGTCGCGTCCGGCGAGCCGGGGGTCGGTGGCGATCACCTGCTCGAGGCTGCCGCGCAACAGGTCGATGAGGTGCCGTTGCGCGGTGCCCAGCCGGTGGAGGAGGTAGACGGCCAGGAGTTCCGACTCGTGCCGGCGCAGCGCGTCGAGCATCGGGTCGGTCCGGAGTTCCTCGGCGATGTCGCACACGACCTCGGCGAGGTGATCGGCGTCGCGGGGCTCGGCGGTGAGGCTGTCGACGGCCGCGGACAACTCGCGCGTGAGCAGGTCGGCGAAGAGCGCGGAGACGTCCTTCCAGTGCCGGTACAGGGTGGTCCGTCCGACACCGGAGCGCCGCGCGACCTCGACCATCGTGGTGCGCCTGGTACCGATCTCGAGGAGGGAGTCGCGGGCGGAGGTGAGGGCGCGGTCGCGACTGGATGTGCGCTCGCCGGACTCGCCACGGCCGGGATCCCGGACTGCCGCGCGCGGCGGGGCGACTGCCGTCATCGGATCTCCTCACTTCGGACTCGACACCGGACTCGACACCGGAGCACTGGAACAGAAAATGTACTACTGTTCCAGTATGCCTGAGAACCAGTCCGAGGACACACCCGCCGCCGACCGCGACCACCTGCCCGTCCCGCCCATGTCGCTCGCCCGCTGGGGCACGGAGGACGAGGCGCGGGAGCTCTCGGAGGACATCCGCGTGCTGCTGCGCGACGTCCTCGAGGTGACCGTCGACTCCACGACGCCGTTCGACCCCGCCGCCGTCACCGCCTCGCCGTCGCGGCTGGGGGCCGAGGACCTGTCGGCGCTGGCGGCCGTCGTGGGGGAGGGGAACGTCTCGACCGACGACGCCCAGCGGCTGCCGCGGGCGCGCGGGAAGTCGACGCCGGATCTGCTGGCCTGGCGCACCCGCCCGCAGGTCGACTGCCCCGACGCGGTGGTGGCTCCGAGGAACGACGACGAGGTGGCGGGCCTGCTCGACTGGTGCGGACGCGAGGGCGTCGCCCTGGTGCCCTTCGGCGGCGGGACGTCCGTCGTCGGCGGACTCGCCCCGGACGCGGGCGGCCACCGGGCCGTGCTCTCGATCGACCTGGTGCACTTCGACGCACTCGAATCGGTGGACGCCGTCTCCGGCGAGGCCGTGCTCGGCGCGGGGCTCACCGGCCCGCGCGCGGAGGAACTGCTGGCCGAGCAGGGGTTCTCGCTCGGACACTTCCCCCAGTCGTTCCCGTACGCCTCGATCGGCGGGTACGCCATGACGCGCTCGTCCGGGCAGAGCTCGGCGGGCTACGGCCGGTTCGACGAGATGGTCCGCGGGCTGACGGTAGTCACGCCGGTGGGCGTGATCGAGTCGAGCCGCGCTCCGGCCTCGGCCGCCGGGCCCGACCTCCGGCAGTGGCTGATGGGGTCCGAGGGCGCCTTCGGCGTGTGCACCCGTGTGCGAGTGCGGGTGCACCCGGTTCCCGAGACGGTGCGGCACGAGGCGTTCCGGTTCCCCGACTTCGCCACCGGCGCCGCGGCACTGCGGACCGTCGAGCAGCAGGGCACGGGCCCCACGGTCATCCGGCTCTCGGACGAGACGGAGACCATGGTCAACCTGGCCACCGCCACCGAGGAGATCGGGTCCGGGGAGTCCGAGGGCTCGGGAGGTTGCCTGTGCATCGCCCTGTTCGAGGGCACCGACGACCACACAGAGTCGCGGCAGGCCGAGACCCGTGCGGTCCTGCTCGCCCACGGCGGGACGTCGCTGGGGGCGGGGCCCGCCGAGTCGTGGGAGCACGGCCGCTTCGGTGCGCCAGTGCTGCGCGACTCGCTGCTGGACAACGGGGCACTGGTCGAGACGCTGGAGACGGCGACCGACTGGTCCAACCTCTCCGCACTCAAGGAGGCCGTCACGGGCGCGCTGACGTCCTCGCTCGAGGCGAGCGGCACCTCGGCGCTGGTCATGTGCCACATCAGCCACGTCTATCCGACGGGCGCCTCGCTGTACTTCACCGTCGTCGCCGGTCAGCGTGGCGACGACCCGGTGGCGCAGTGGCTCGAGGCCAAGCGGGCGGCCAGCGAGGCGATCGTGGCGGCCGGCGGCACCATCACGCACCACCATGCGGTGGGGGCCGACCATCGCCCCTACCTCGAATCCGAGATCGGTGAGGTGGGCGCGCGGATGCTGCGGGCGGTCAAGTCCGCGGTCGACCCGCACGGGGTGTGCAACCCGGGGACGCTGATCCCGTGAGCGCCTCCGATGGCGCCGATCCCCTGAGTCCCGATGACCTGGACGCCCGGTTCTCCTACCGGGACATCCGGTCGGTGGACCTGCTGGTCAACCCCGCCTCGGGTGGCGGCCGGGGCGCGGAGATCGCCGACCGCGCCGCCGCCCGGCTCCGCGGGCACGGGGTGGAGGTCCGACTGCTCAGCGGCGAGACCGTCGAGGAGTCCCAGGAGCTCGCCCGCCGGGCCGTCGAGCGCGGCGTCGCGGGCGAGGTCGACGCGCTCGCCGTGTGCGGCGGCGACGGCATGATCTCGTTGGCGGTGCAGGCGCAGGCCCATTCCGGCGTCCCGCTCGGCATCATCCCGGCGGGCACCGGCAATGACCTCGCCCGGGAGTACGGCGTGCCGCTGAAGAGCACGGAGGCCGCTGCGGACCTCCTGGTCGCCGGTCGGGTGGAACGCGTCGACCTGGGCCGGGTGACCCCGGACGGCGGTGAGCCGCAGGTCTTCGCCTCCATCGTGTGCGCGGGGCTCGACTCGGCCGTCAATCGTCGGGTCAACGAGATGGAACTCCTCTCCGGGCCGCTGCGCTATGTCCTGGCCTCCGCCATGGAGTTCGCGCGGTACCGGGCGCGGCGGTTCACCCTGACCTTCGACGGCGACGAGCGGGTGGAGGAGGACATCCTACTGAGCGCGTACGCGATCACGCGCACCTACGGCGGCAACATGCGGATCGCCCCCGACGCGGACCGTGCGGACGGTCTCCTCGACGTCTGTTATGTCGAGAACATCTCCAAGCCGCGTCTGGCGTGGGCGTTCCCCAGGATCTACTCGGGCACCCACGTCGGGCGGCCCGGCGTGGTGACGCGGCGTTGCCGCACGGTCCGGATCGAGGCTGCGGACGTGGAGGCGTTCGCGGACGGGGACGCGGTCGCGCCGCTCCCTGTGACCGTCGAAGTCCTTCCGGGGGCGGGACTGTTCCTCGTGCCCTGACTGCAACACCAGTCCCACCGATAACAGTGATTTACGCAGGTCGCACCAGTTACGCGCCTCCCCCGTCACATGCTTCATTCGACTCGCTTCAGACGTGATGAGGCGGCATGATCACCATCATGCGCTCCAGACTCACCGCGTCACTCGCGACCGTCGTCGTCACCTCGGCCACCGTGGTCGGCCTCGGCGCGGGGACCGCGTCCGCACAGGCCCTTCCGCCGATCGTGCCCCAGCACGTGGTGGACGGGCTCGTCTCCCAGGCCCGTGCGGCCATCCCGCCGGAGGCGCTCGCCGCGGTGGGCTCGAGCGAGCTGGCCTACCGGGACGTCTCCGGTGGGCTGCGCGAGGGGATCGTCCGGGAGATCGACGGGTACCGCGTCGCCCACGGCCTGGGCACGCTGGCCCCGAACAGTGGCCTCGACGCCGAGGCGCAGGCGTGGGCGGATCGGCTCGCCGCCCGCGACGAGGTGGTCCACAACCACGCGCTGATCAATCGCGGCCACGGTGAGAACATCGTGGCCGCGGGCACGCACTGCGGCGCGGTGTGCCTGGTGGACCTGTGGAAGAACTCCCCCGGCCACAATGAGAATCTTCTCGATCCGGGTTACCGTTCGGCCGGAATGGGCATCGCCTACGGTGCTGGCAAAGTTTTCGTGGTACACAACTTTGCGTACTGATTTATCCCGAGCCGTCAGGGGAACGCCATGGGCGACAAGATCACGCGCGCACTGAGACTGAAGACCGACCCCGGAGTCTTTCTCACCACCGTCGGCGTCATCGTGGCCTTCGTGGTCATCACCTTCTTCGCGGGTGGCTGGGTCGGCAACGTCTTCGGCACGGCCTCCGGCTGGATCATGACCAACCTCGGGTGGTTCTACATCTTCGGCGTCACCGTGTTCCTGGGCTTCCTGCTCTGGATCGGGATCAGCCGGTTCGGGCACGTCAGGCTGGGTGCCGACGACGAGGAGCCCGAGCACTCGACCCTCACCTGGTTCGGCATGTTGTTCGCGGCCGGCATCGGCTCGATCCTCATGTTCTGGGGCGTGGCCGAGCCCGTCTCGCACTTCGCCACCCCGCCCCGCGGCGGTGTCGAGCCGGCCTCCACGGACGCGGCCCACGAAGCCATGGCGTTCACTCTGTACCACTTCGGCCTGCACACCTGGACCATCTTCGCGCTGCCGGCGCTGGCTTTCGCGTACTTCATCTACAAGCGCAAGATGCCCCCGCGGGTCAGCTCGATCTTCGCGCCGCTGCTGGGGGACAAGGTTTTCGGCCCGATCGGCAAGGCCATCGACATCGTCGCCCTGGTGGGCACCGTCTTCGGCGTGGCCACCTCGGTCGGGCTCGGCACCCTGCAGATCAACGCGGGGCTGGACGAGCTGTTCGGCGTCGCGATGTCGCCGCTGGTCCAGGTCCTCATCATCGCGATCGTCACGGCCATCGCCTGCACCTCGGTGGCGCTGGGGCTCGAGAAGGGCATCAAGCGGCTCTCGAACCTCAACATCGCGATGGCGATCGGCCTGCTGATCTTCATCCTCATCACCGGGCCGACCCTGTTCCTGCTCAAGGGCACCGTCGAGTCGCTGGGCGTCTACCTCTCGACGCTGCCCGAGCTGGCGCTGTGGAACAACGTCTTCCCGGCCAGTGACGACCTGGCCTCCTGGCAGAACACCTGGACGGTCTTCTACTGGGCGTGGACCATCACCTGGTCGCCGTTCGTCGGCATCTTCATCGCGCGCATCAGCCGCGGCAGGACGATCCGCCAGTTCGTCTTCGGTGTCCTCGGGCTCCCGGTGGCGTTCTCGGTGCTGTGGTTCGGCATCTTCGGCATGGCTTCCTTCCATATCGAGCTCTTCGGCTCCGGGGGGCTGGCTCAGGCGGTGGTCGAGGAGGGCGATATCCCCGGCGCCCTGTTCGCGTTCCTGTCCAACTACCCGCTGGCGACCTTCCTCTCGGGACTCGCCGTCCTGCTCGTCGTCATCTTCTTCACCACCTCCGTCGACTCGGCGGCGATGGTCGTGGACATGATCGCCTCCGGCAAGGACGACGACGTCCAGGTCTCGCCGACCCACCAGCGAGTGATCTGGGGGGTCCTGATGGGTGCGGTCGGCGCGACACTCCTGGCCTTTACCGGCGAGGGCGGCCTCACGGCGCTGCAGGAGGTCATCACGGTGATCGGCCTGCCGTTCTTCGTCATGGGCTTCGTCATGATGTACAGCCTGGTGCGCGGCATCACCAACGACCTCGGGGAGCGGCCGCCGACGGTCACGCGCCAGTGGCAGCGCGCCTACTCGGCGGAGGCGCTCGAGGAGAACGAGTGCCTGCCCTCGCCCGAGCCGGTGCATCCGCTCAACCAGATCCCCGACGAGGAGGAGGACGACGGCGCCCCCGTGTCGTCCGAGGGCTCGGACGGAGCCGGCAGCAACTGACCCGGCCCCGGCGCGCGGGGCGCCTGCGGTTCGTGGCAGGTCAGTGCCCGCGCACGTCGAGCATCGTCATGCCCTCGTGCATCTCCCACACGAGGACCTCGGCGCCGCCGGGCCCGGCGGCGATGCGGCGGCCGCCGCTCGCGGTCATGCGTGCGGCGTCGCCGGCGACGAGCGCCCCCTCGCCCTCCAGCTCCGCCGAGCCGAGCGGGACGTACAGGTGCACGTACGGCGCGTCCGGGAGGACGATGGACCGTCCGGGCCCCAGTCGCGAGGCCAGGAGTGCGGAGGAGCGGTTCCGGATCCGGGTCGCCGCCCGGTCGGGGTAGAGGTCCTTCCCTCCGGCGACGACGACGAGGTCGTCGGTCAGCTCGGCCTGATCGATCTCCCGCTGGTCGTAGCCGGGATCCCCGCCGGATTCGTCCGGCACGACCCACATCTGGACCAGGTGCACCGGCTCCGTGTGGGGCCGGTCGTGTCGGATGGAGCCGTCCCGCCATCCGTCGTTGCGTTCGGAGTGCAGGACCCCGGACCCGGCGCTCATGCGTTGTGCGAGGCCGGGGTAGATGATCCCGCTGTGCCCCTCGGAGTCCTGGTGGACCAGGGAGCCGGACATGACCCAGGTGACGATCTCCATGTCCCGGTGGCCGTGGGTGTCGAATCCGGTGCCGGCCGCGATGCGGTCGTCGTTGCTCACCAGCAGCCGGCCGAAGTGCGTGTTCATCGGGTCCTGGTGGCGGGCGAAGGAGAACGAGTGGCGCGACTCCAGCCAGCCGCCCGCGGTGCGGGAGCGGGTCGACGACCGGCGGATGCTGACCTTCTGTTCGAGCACTGTGCCTCCTCGCGCGGGCTATGTGTGTGACGCATCAACTATAACATCCGGGGCGCCGCGCGGCGATGGTGCGAGGGGGCCGTTCGGCACCGCCGGCGACCATACCGTTGTATGGTGAGCATCGTCACATTGTCCAGGGAGGCTCCGATGCTGCAGAACGCGCTCGCCGCCACGCTTCGCGTGGGAGTGGCCACGACAAACGAGGTGGCCCACATCGTCGTCGACAACACTCTCGGCCGCTTCCTCGACACCAATCCCGACAAGGCCCGGTAGCCGCCTCGCCGCGGCGCGTCGGTCACCGCCCCCGCCAGGGGTGAGCCGGGCGAACCGCGCCCGTCATTCCGTGCCTCACCGCCGGTCAACGCATAGTCTGGTGCTCATGTCGGACAACCCTTTCGGTCGGGTCATCACCGCGATGGTGACCCCCATGCATGACGACGGCTCGATCGACTTCGACGGGCTGCAGCGCCTCGCCGTCCATCTGGCCGATCACGGGCACGACGGACTGCTGGTCAACGGGACCACCGGCGAGTCGGCCACCACCACGGACGACGAGGACTACGACTCCGTCCGCGCCGTCGTCGAGGCCGTCGGCGACAGGGTCTCCGTGATGGCCGGCTGCGGCACCAATGACACGGAGCACTCCATGCGCGCGGCCCGGGAGATGGTGGCGCGGGGCGCCGACTCCCTCCTGGTGGTGACGCCCTACTACAACAAGCCCACGCAGCACGGGATCGTCGAGCACTTCCGCATGGTGGCCGAGGCCGGCGAGCGGCCAGTCATGGTCTACGACATCCCCGGTCGGACCGGCACGGCCCTGGCCACGGACACCATCCGCCGACTGGACGAGGTGCCCCACGTCCGGGCGGTCAAGGACGCCAAGGGCGACCTCTTCGAGTCGAGCAGGCTGATGGCCGAGACCGACCTCCTGTGGTTCTCGGGTGACGACGTGGCGAACTTCGCGCACCTGGCCATGGGCGCGGCCGGCATCGTCTCGGTGGTCGGCCACGTCGCCGGAGACGACTACCGGGCGATGATCGACGCGATCGACGCCGGCGATCTCCCCCGCGCCCGCGAGATCCACGCCCGGCTCATCCCGGCCGTGGACGCGATCATGCACACCTCGCAGGGGGCGATCCAGGTCAAGGCCGCCCTCAAGATGCAGGGACTGATCGGGTCCGACCAGCTGCGGATGCCGTTGCTCCAGGGCCCGCCGGAGCATCAGGAGCGACTGCGCGACGGGCTCTCCGCCTCCGGTCTGCTCTGACGACTCGGGGGGTGGCGGTACTCCGCCATCTCGCTGCAGCGGTCCCACAGGGCCGCCCCGATCTCGCGGTCGCGTGACCGCCGGGCCGCCGGGGTGGGGGCCGGGTGGCCGCGGAGCCCTCCGAGCCGGTCGGGGCCGATGAACGAGCCGCCGGGCAGGTCCGGCACCGTGGCCGCGTACAGGCTCGGCAGCGCGCCCATCCGGGCTGACTGGCCCGCGCCGGGGATCGCGTTGCCCAGTGCGAAGAACCGATCGGCCCCGGAGCGTCCGCTCTGCCGGATGAGCTCCGTCGCCGCGTAGCCGGGGTGCGCTGCCACCGACCGCAATCCGGAGCCCTCGCGGTCGAACCGCCGCTGCCACTCGTACGCGAGCATGATGCACGCCAGTTTGGAGTGCGCGTACGCGGCCAGCGGCCGGTATCCGCGCAGCTCCATGCTCAGGTCGTCCGGCTCGACCCGGCCGGCGAGGTGTGCGAGCGAGCCCAGCCAGACGACGCGGTCGGTGAGCCGGGGCGCGAGACCCCGCAGGAGCGCGTGATGGGCCAGGACGTTCACGCCGAACTGCATCTCGTGTCCCTGGGCCGTCCGCGCGTGCGGGATGTTCATCAGCCCCGCGTTGTTGACGAGCACGTCCACCGGCTCGTCGACGTCGTCCACGAACTCCCGGACGGCGTCGAGGTCGGCCAGGTCGAGCGGGCGGACCTCGGTGCGCCCCCGCGCGTCGGCGGGAAGCGACGCGCGGGCGGCCGCGGCCTTCTCCTCGTCCCGGCAGGCCATGATCACCCGCGCGCCCCGCGACGCGAGCACGGCGGTGGTGGCCAGTCCGAGGCCGCCGTTGGCGCCGGTCACGACGACGGTCCGCCCTGCCTGGTCGACCACGTCGGACGCCGTCCATCGTGGGTGGCTGCGTGCCTGCCGGCGTGCCGGCCCGAGTGGCCCACGTGCCTGCCGGCGTGCTGTTCTGCTCACGAACCGTAGTCAACCAGCCCTGCGTGCGGAGTGTTCGCGCACCCGTGTGGTAACGCCGGGCGGGACTCCGCGATGATCTTGTGACACACTCGTCACGCGGGTGCGATCTCACGCGCCACTTCCGCCCCGATCGAACTTCCGGAGAGCTCATGACATTCGACCGTCGAACCTTCCTCCGTCGCGCCGGGCTCGGTGCAGCCGGGGCCGGAGCGATCGCCGCGGGAATCGCCCCCACCGTCGGCGCCCAGTCCGGCATCCCCGCACCGTTCGGAAATCTCCCGGGCGCCGGGCTCGGCGTGCCGATCGGCTCGCTCCTCGACTACGCGTCCGGGCCGCCGTCGGGCGCGGCTGTCCGCGCAGCCGGTCACCTCGGCGCCGTCCGATACTGCTCCAACCGTCGTCCGGGCGCGGAGTGGATGTCGGGCAAGCCCCTGCGGCGCGGCGAGGTCGACGATTTCCGTGCCAACGGCCTCACGATGGTCTCCTGCTACCAGTACGGCCGTGCGGAGGAAGCCGACTGGAAGGAAGGGGCCGGCGGCGGCGACCACCACGCCCCGATCGGCATCCGGATCCACCGCGAGGCGGGGGGGCCGTCCGGCGTGCCCATGTACGTGGCCATCGACGACAACCCCGACCGGGCGCAGTTCGATAACCAGATCGCCCCCTACCTCGATCGCTGGCGCGCCCACCTGCACGGGGCGGGCCTGAAGCTCGGCGTCTACGCCAACGCGCCCACGATCGACTGGTGCCGCTCGCGCGGCCTCGGTGAGTACTTCTGGCAGCACGACTGGGGCTCGAACGGTCGGCTGAACCCCGCCGCCACCATCCACCAGCTCCCGGTGAAGCAGCAGGTGACCGTCGGGGGCGTCGAGTCGGACCTCAACCGGGTCTACGCCGCGGACTTCGGCCAGTGGTGGGACCTCGATCCGCTCGTCCTCGCCGGCGCGGCCCTCGGCAGCTCCGCGTAACAGTAGGTCAGCCACACTCGGCCGGTCGGGGGATCCCCGGCCGGCCGAGCTGATTTGCGGGCAGCGTCCCCGCCTTGCTCTCCCTGTTGCCGCCTGCGGCCTGTAGCCGGCGCACCCCGGTCCCGGGGCATTGTCCTGGTGTCTGCCGAACTGATGGCGCATGGTGGCGTACTCCAGCCCTTGGACCCCCTAGCAATCGAATACCTGTTCCTGTAGTATCGAACCTACAGGCGAACGGGGGTGGGGAGATGGCGGTGACGAGGACCGAGCGCGGGCTCGCGGTGGAGTCCGAGATCGCGCGCTGCGCCGTCGATGCCGAGAACCGCGCCGCAGGGCTGCGTATCCGCGCCATCTACAAGACGTTCGACGCCGCGATTCGCCATGTCGCCGAGACCGACACGGTGGCCTTCGAGTCCGACCGTCCGGTCCGGGACTTCGCCGCCGTGGACCCCTGGGAGCTCGCTCGGTCGGAGCTCGCCGTCGGCCTGGCGATTCACGTCAACCGGGCGGGCGCCATGCTGGACCTGGCGGTTGAGTTGGTCGAACGATGCCCGGCGATTCTCGAGGAGATCGAGGCCGGCCGGATCGACGAGCGGACGGCGATGGCCATGGTGAGCCGCCTGCGCGGGGTCACGGACCAGGAGCTCTGCCGGGAGGCCGCCGCACTGGCGGCGCGTCGCTACATCGAGTCACTGGAGGCCGGCAACCGTCCGGGCATCGGGCAGATGCGGCGCATGATGGACCGCGCCGTCCGCGACGTCGATCCCGACGGTGTGGCCCGTCGTCGCAACGAGGCCAAACTCGACCGCGGAGTGTGGATCCGGCAGGGCGCCGACGGGATGGCCTCGGTGTCCGCCACGTTGACCGCACAGGGCGCGGAGCTGCTCGGCGAGCGCCTCGACCAGATGGCCGGCACCGGCACCTGGGCCAGGGGTGGCCGCTCCGGCGCCCGCGAGGACGCCGACCGCGACCCCTCGGATGCCGCCGACGACCGTTCACCCGACCTGCGACGCGCCGACGCCCTCGTGGAGCTGGCCACGGCCGGCCCGGCCGCCCGCACGGGCACCGATGCCTCCTCGGACGCCGCTGCCTTCCCGGCGGCGTCCTCCGACCCCCTGCGCCCACACGTCACCGTCGTCCTCACCGGCGACGGTGAGTCCGAGGTGTTCTTCCGTCGCTCGGGCGAGACCTCGCTCGCCGCGCTCACCGAGCTGCTCGACCGGGCGCGGGGAGCCACGTTCGAGACGGTGTTCACCGGCCGGCCCGGGGCCGACCGGAGTGCCGAGCTGCGCTACGCCATACCCAGGTGGCTGGCACGGCGGGTCAGGCTCCGCGACGGGACCTGCCGGCATCCGGGCTGCTCGGTGGCGGCGGATCGGTGCGACCTGGATCATGTGATCGCCTTCGTCAAGGCGGACCCGGAGAAGGGCGGACGCACCGCCGAGTGGAATCTCGTGTGCCTGTGCCGGTCGCATCACCGGCTCAAGACGTTCTCAGGCTGGCGCTACTCGCTGCGGGCCGACGGGGTCCTGGACATCACTACCGAGACCGGCCGCAGCGTGCGGACCTGGCCCTCGGGCCCTCTGGCGCGGGCCCGCCGCGTGGAGGACCAGGTCGACGTCGCGGTGGAGTCCGACCTGCTCCGCGGTGGGACCTCAGATGACGGCGACGGTCGGGCCACCGAATGCCGCGGGTCCGGCCGCGCGCACGACGCGGGGGAGTGCGACTGCGGGGTGATCCGCGTCGCCAGGGCGCCCGGCGAGAGCCGAAGCGACCCGGTCCACAGCGACGGTTCGACGCGTGCGGTGTTCATCCGCCACCAGTTCACCACCAGGGAACGACGACGACGAGCCCGCCGCGAGTCCGAACGCGATCTGCTGATATTGGAGCGTCGGGCGCGGCTGCTCGGCGGCTGCAGCGGCCCCGCGCGGCGACGGGCGGGAGAGACCACGCCCCCGGCGGGCGAGGCCACACCCCCGCCGGACGACCTCCCGCCACCGTTCTGACCGCCGGAAGTCGACCGTGATCTCGCCGTCAGTCGACCGTGATCTCGCCCATCAGACCCCACTCCTCGCCCTCGGCGGTGGTGTTGATGATTCGCGGAGTCCGCTGGAGGTACCGGGCCGCGGACCCGGTGAACTCGGCGAAGTGGCTGGAGTTGACGTGCTCGACGGGCGCGTCGCCGTCGCGGAAGGCTTCGCACAGGAAGTAGCTGGTGGGGGACTCGGTGGAGCGGTACCAGTCGAACCACAGGTTCCCGGGCTCCGCGCGGGTGGCCTCGGTGAACTCGCGGGTGATGTCGGGCCAGGTGTCGGCGAACTCGGGCTTGACGTCGAATCGGACGTTGATGAGGATCATGACCCCATCGTGCCCCGAACCCGCCGACGTGGCGAGGCACGGCGGGCCGCGACTCGCCCCGATCGCGGGGACACGCCTACCCTGGGGCGGGTGACCACCGAGTTGAGCATCGCGAACCCGTGCGTCCCGCAGACCGAGGACGACTCCTCCGTGCGCGCGGTCTGGGACCGGCTCTCCGCCGACGCGCGGTCCAGCCGTGACGAGCCCCTCATCGCCGGGCTGGTCCTGGACCTCATCGACGGCTGCGACGACCTCGGCGAATCCCTCGCCAGGCTCGCCGCCTCACGCATCGCCACGCCGGAGATCGGCCGGCACGTGCTCGAGAAGGAGATCCGCGCCGTCCTCACCGCGAACCCGCGGGTGCTCGACGCCGTCGCGGACGACCTCGTGGTGAGCTACGAGCGCAACCCCGCCTACCCCAACTACCTGGTCCCGTACCTGTTCGCCAAGGGCTTCCTCGGCCTCCAGATGCACCGCGTCGCCCACGAGATGTGGAAGGCGGGTCGCGTGATGGCGGCCTCCTTCCTCCAGAGCCGCAACTCCGAGGTCTTCGCGATGGACATCCACCCGGCCGCCCGCGTGGGCTCGGGCATCCTCGTGGACCACGCGACCGGCATCGTGGTGGGCGAAACCTGCGTGATCGGTGACGGCGTCTCGATCCTGCAGGGCGTCACGCTGGGGGGCACCGGGAACGAGGACGGGGACCGGCACCCCAAGATCGGCGCCGGGGTGCTCCTGTCGGCGGGTGCGATCGTGCTGGGCAACGTCCGCGTGGGCGACTGCTCGCGCGTGGCCGCGGGCTCGGTGGTGCTCGACGAGGTGCCGCCGCACACGACGGTGGCCGGGGTACCCGCGAAGGTGGTCCGCCGGCACGCCGACTCGCTGGTCCCCGCCGAACGCATGGACCAGGAGATCAACTCGGGCAGCTGACCTGGATCACACACGGGTCGAGCGGCCGGGAGGAGAGCGACATGCGGGTGCTCGTGGTGGACGACGAGCCGGCACTCCGGGAGAGCGTGCGCCGGGGCCTGGTCGCCGGCGGCTGGACCGTCGAGACCGCCCCCGACGGCGAGACCGGGCTCGATCTGGCCGGTGACGGCGACTTCGACGTGGTCGTGCTCGACATCATGATGCCCCGCCGCAGCGGGTACGAGGTCGTCCGCGAGATGCGTCGTCGGGAGATCTGGACGCCGGTACTCATGCTGACCGCCAAGGACGGCGAATACGACGAGGCCGACGCCTTCGACCTCGGCGCCGATGACTACCTGGTCAAACCCTTCTCCTTTGTGGTCCTCGAAGCCAGGCTCCGGGCGCTCGTGCGGCGCGGGGCCCCGGAACGGCCGGCCTCGTTCGTCGCGGGCGACCTCGAGGTCGACCCCGCCGCTCGGGAGGTGACCCGGGCCGGGGAACCGATCACCGTCACGGCGCGCGAATACGCCGTGCTCGAGTACCTGATCCGTAACCGCAACCAGGTGGTCTCCAAGATCCAGATCCTGCGGGCGGTGTGGGACGCGGCCTACGACGGCGACGACAACATCGTCGAGGTGTACATCGGCTATCTGCGCCGCAAGATCGACGCCCCGTTCGGCACGCGATCGATCGAGACGCTGCGCGGGCAGGGCTACCGGCTCGTGGACAGCACCCGGACCTGACCAGCGCGCGCCCGACCAGCACCCGCGCCTGACCAGCGCCCTGACTAGTCCCGCCCGACCAGCCCTGAGACTCAGTCCGCCCACACCTGGAGTGGCTCGACGGGCAGCTCCACAACGAAGCGGGCGCCACCGCCGGGCGCGTCGTCGATCCGGACCGAGCCGCCGTGGGTGCGGGTGATCTCGGCGACGATAGCGAGCCCCAGTCCGGAGCCGCCGCTGGCGCGCCCCCGGTCGAGATCGAGGCGGGCGAAGCGGTCGAAGATGTTCGCGCGCTGCTCGGGAGGGATCCCGTCGCCGTCGTCGTCAACACTGATCACCGCGGTGGGCGCCCCGGGTGACGTGCGATCCACGGTGAGGCCAAGGGACACCGTGTCCCGGGCGTGGCGGCGCGCGTTGTCGACCAGGTTGCGTACCACCCGCACCATGGCGTCCGGGTCGCCGCGGAGACGGGCGTGTTCCACGGTCACGGCCACCTCGAGGCCCCCGAGGCCGCGCAGTCGGGCGGCCTCGGACAGCACGATGTCGTCGAGGTCCACGTCCTCGTCGCGCAGGGGCATCCCGCGTTCGTCGTTCTTGGCCAGCATGAGCAGGTCCTCGACCATCGAGCGCATCCGCAGGACCTCCGGCAGCAGCAGGTCGTCCACGGTCGCCACATCGACCGGGGTGCCGGAGGTCGAGGACAGTTCCAGCATCGTCGACAGCGTGGACAGGGGGCTGCGCAGCTCGTGGGAGGCGTCGCCGATGAACGCGACCTGGGCGGTGCGCGCGGCGTCGAGGCGGGCGAGCATGGCGTTCATCGTGCGCGCCAGTCGCGCGATCTCGTCCTCGGCCTCCGGGACCGGGACGCGTTCGCCCCGGCCGGACACGGAGATCTCGGCGACGCGCGAGCGGATCGACTCCACCGGCCGGAGCACCCGGCCCATCGCCAGGTGGACGAACACGGCTGTGACCAGGCCCGCGACGGGCACAAAGGCGAGAAACAGGACGGCGCCGGCGGTGAGCATCGTGTCGTACCGCTCCGTGTCGGTGCCCACGTCCACGCCGAAGGTCAGCCCGCCCACGTTCACGCCCACCGAGGTGACGCGCAGGTCGGTGCCGCTCGGGGCGACCAGGTCGTGCTCGACCACCTGCCCCGCCCGGGGGACCGGTAGCGACTCGACGTTCTGCAGTCCGCGCGTGACCCGGGCGGCCATCGGGCTGCCGTCGGGGGCGACGATGCGCACCAGGTCGACACCGGACGAGGGCTCCGCCTCCGACACCAGATCGAGCGCGGCGCCGGGGCCCCGCTGGGCCAGCGAACTCGCCACGTCGACCGCCCGGTCCCGGTCCGTCGAATCGATCGCGTTGTGGACCGCGGACCGCAGGAGCAGCCACGCCCCACCGGCGGTGAGCGCCAGGACCACCGTGACGACGGCGGTGGCGATCACCGTGGTGGTCACACGGATCGGCCACCGCCGGGGCGGGGTCAGGGCTTCGCTCGACAGGGGCATTCCTCCATTGTGCGGGTGCCGGGGCCGCGGATGGCCGGCGTGTTAGCGTCGCGCTGTGAGGGAATCCACACATGACGGCCCGGAACCCCGGCTGGGGCTCACGTTCTCCGAGGTGGAGGGCGGCGGGGTGCACTGGCACCAGCCCGTCGGCGATCAGTTCGTCGACCCGTCCGGCCGGTTCGCCACGGGCGGGCTCGCGGTGCTCGTGGACTCCGGGATCGGAGCCGAGAACCATCGCCGCCGGCCCGCGGGCGCGTGGACGGTGACCACGGAGCTGCGGATCGACCTGCTCGCGCCCCCGCGCGACGGCTCGGCCGGACTCGGTGTCCGCACCGACCACCTGGGCGACGACGGACACTGCCTCACCTCGCGGGGCGAGGTGCTCGACGACGACGGGCGCGTGGTGGCCGGCGGACTGGTCAAGTCGATGGCGGTCAAGGGCGTCGTGGACCCCGAGGGATACGACGACGAGCCTCCGTGGCCCTCGGCCCTGGTGCCCGGCACGCTCGCCGAGGTCCTGTGCCTGTCCCTCGGCCGTGCGCAGTCCGGGCCCGGGGACACGCGCGTCGTGGAGGCCGTGGTGGATCCGGAGCCGTCGCTGGCCAACCCCCTGGGCAATCTGCACGGGGGCGTGTTCGCCGCGGCGGCGGAGGTGGCCGGCGCCGCGGTCTTCCCGCACGAGCGCGAGGTGAGCTCGTCGTCGCTCGACGTCCGGTACGTGCGCCAGATCCCCCTGGCCGGGCCGGTGACCGTCCGCGCCGAGGCCGTGCACGACGGCCGGAGCTGGGGCATCGCGCACGTGGACACGCGGGACGACCGCGGCCGGGTGTGCGCCATGGCGACGGTGACGATCTACGGTCGACGCTGATCAGTGGGCGTGTCACTCACGTAGGGTCGGGGCGGTTCATCCGACGGCATTCGGGAGGAAACGCGTATGAAGATCGGCATCATTCTCGGCAGCATCCGCGAGGGGCGCGCAGGTGAGAGCGTGGCCGAGTGGGTTGCGGAGCAGGCGCAACAGCGCGAGGCCGCCACCTATGAGCTCGTCGACCTGAAGACCTTCGACGTGCCGCTCCTGACCTCGGCCACCGTGCCCGGGGCCGCCCAGAAGCAGTACGACGACGAGCGGGTCCGGCGGTGGAGCGAGAAGATCGACTCCTTCGACGGGTTCGTCTTTGTCACCCCCGAGTACAACCACGGTGTGCCGGGCGCGTTCAAGAACGCCTTCGACTCCCTGGGTGACGAATGGGGCGACAAACCGGTCGGCCTCGTCTCCTACGGCGCCGAGAGCGGCGTCCGCGCGGTCGAGCAGTGGCGCCAGATCGTCGCCAACTTCCGCATGTACTGCGTGCGTCAGCAGGTGTCCATCGGCCGGTTCACCGAGTTCGGTGACAACGGTGTCGAGCCGAACGAGCGGCGCGCCGGGGAGCTCGCCACGCTCTTCGACCAGCTCGAGGACGCCACGCGCCGCTTCGCGTGAGCTGAGCAGACGCGGACATGACTGCGGCCCGCCTCGTCGAGAGGCGGGCCGCAGATGCGTCCGGGGCTGTCCCGGGCGGGCGTGTTCAGCCCAGCGCGGCGATGGCCGAATCGTAGTCCGGTTCGGTGGTGATCTCGTCGACGAGCTGGGTGTAGAGGACCTTGCCGTCGGTGTCGAGCACCACGACCGAGCGGGCGCAGAGGCCGGCGAGCGGGCCGTCCTGCATGGTGACGCCGTAGTCGGCGGCGAAGCTGCTGCGGAAGGTGGAGCCGGTGGAGACGTTCTCGATCCCCTCGGCTGCGCAGAAGCGGGCCGCGGCGAACGGCAGATCGGCGGAGACGTTCACGACGGTCGTGTTGTCCAGGCTCGCGGCCTTCTCGTTGAACGCGCGCACCGAGGCGGCGCACACGCCCGTGTCGACACTCGGGAAGATGTTGAGCACGACGCGGCGGCCGGCCAGCGACTCCGAGGTGACCGGGGAGAGGTCGGAGCCGACCAGGTCGAAGGCCGGAGCGGTGGAGCCGACGGCGGGGAGCTCGCCGGACGTGGTGACGGGGTTGCCCTTGAATGCGGTGGTTGCCATACATCCGTTCTACCGGACACCGGGCTGCCCCGTCTGGTCCACGGCCCGCCACAGGTACCACGAGGCCACCGAGCGGTACGGGGCCCAGCGTGCCGAGTGCTCCAGCATCTCGGCCGGGGTCGCCTTGTGCTCCAGTCCGAGGGTGCGTTCGAAGCCGCGCCGGATGCCGACATCGGCCACCGGGAACACGTCGGGCCGGCCCAGGAGGAAGATGAGCAGCATCTCCACGGTCCAGCGGCCGATGCCGCGGACCGTCGTCAGTGCGGCCACGACGTCCTCGTCCGACAGGGTGGCCAGCTCCGCGAGGGCGGGGGTGCGCCCGGTCTCGACCGCGTCGGCCAGGTCACGCAAGGCGGCCACCTTGGGGCGGGAGATGCCACAGGCGCGCAGCTCGTCGTCGGTCAGGGCGACGACGCGGTCCGGGCGCAGGTGCCCCGACGCGTGATCGTCGCCGGCTGCCTTGTCGCGCAGTCGGCCGGTGATCGTCGCGGCCGCGGCGACCGACAGCTGCTGGGACATGATCGAGGTGGCGAGTCGGTCGAACAGGGTGTGGGTGTGCGTGGTCGCCGGCGCGGCCAGGGTGCACGGGCCCACCGAGTCGACGAGTCGGCGCAGCTGGGGGTCCGAGTCCCGGAGATGCCGCACTGCCGTGTCCGTGCCATAACCTGCGCTCATGCCGTGCACCGTACGCGGAGACGCGCTCCGGTGTGGATTCTCGTGTAACGCCTGTACTCTTGCCGACGATAACTATCGGGTCACGAAATTTTGGGACACTCGGGACCAGACCACTTGGGGGAGGACCTTTATCGTGAAGAAGTCACAGACTCGTCTCGCCGCGCTCGGTGCGGCCGCGGCAATCGTGCTGGGTACGGGGGCGGGCGCCGCCTCCGCCGGCTCTGCGGAGATGCCGTCGGGGGAGGCGCTGTTCAACGGCGCCGTCATGCTGGGCTGCCAGAACATCGACGAATCGATGCTGCCGATGTGCGGCGACTTCGAGGTCCTCTCCACGCACGATCCGGCTGTGCTGACGATCAACCCGTTCACCACCGACATCGTCATCCTCGGCGCGGGGCTGACCCCGGAGGGCGACATCCAGCCCGTGCTCGAGGAGCGGCTGCGCGCCGGACTCCGGCTCGCCAACGCCTACCCGACCGCCCGTGTCATCGTCACCGGCGGTGCGCCGCAGAACGGCCGGACCGAGGCGCAGGCGATGGGCGACTGGCTGCGCGGGGCGGGCGTCGCCCCCGACCGGATCACCGAGGAGGGGGCTTCCGGGTCGACGGTCCAGAACGCCCAGTTCACCGACCAGATCTTCCGGGACCGTGGGACGACCGGCGCCGTCGTCGTCACCAACGACTTCCACCTCGAGCGCGCGGTCCTCAACTTCCGCCAGGCCGTCGACGGGCGCATCCCGATCACCGGCGTCGTCGCACGCGGCTGACGCGGGAACAATCGGGGCCCCTTCTCGGTTGTATGACGTGACATCAATGCGCGTCTCGTCGTAGGAGGATCCCATGTCCGCCATCCGTCAGGTCGTCCCCCTCGGAGCACAGTGGCCGGGCGTGGACCCGTTCCTGTTCACCGCGCACCACCGGGACGAGTTCCCGCCCGCCGACGGCGAGACCATGCGGCCGGCCGCCTCCCTCGACGGGCGGCAGCTGGGACAGGATTTCTCCGGCACCGACGGCTGGTCGATGTACCACGGCACCGAGGTGCCCGGCTTCCCCCAGCACCCGCACCGCGGGTTCGAGACGGTGACGGTGGTGCTCGACGGCGTGGTGGACCACTCCGACTCCCTCGGCGCCGCCGCGCGCTTCGGCCACGGCGACACCCAGTGGCTCACCGCCGGGGCCGGGATCTCGCATTCCGAGATGATGCCCCTCCTCGACGCCGACGGCCCCAACCCGCTCGAGCTGTTCCAGATCTGGCTCAACCTCGCGCCGGAGGACAAGTCCGCCGAGCCGCACTTCGACATGTTTTGGGGCGAGCAGACCCCCGTGGTGGTCCGCGGCGACGAGGGCGCGGCCGCCAGGTTCCGCCTCATCGCCGGGGAGCTCGACGGCGTGCGCGCCCTCGACCCGCCCCCGCGCTCGTGGGCCGCGCGACCGGAGAACCACCTGGCCATCTGGATCGTCTCCCTCGACCCCGGCGTGAGCACGGAGCTCCCGGCGTTCGACCCCGCCGCCAACCGCGTCCTCTACAACTACGGTGGCGCGCTCACCGTCGACGACCGCGAGCTCGGCTACGAGGCCGCCGTGCTGGAACCGCAGGCGGTCACCGTGACGGCGGGGCCCGAGGGGGCGAACGTCCTCGTGCTGCAAGCCCGGCCTATCGGCGCCCCGGTCGTCCAGCAGGGGCCGTTCGTCGCCAACACCCGCGAGGAGCTTACTGCCGCGTTCGACGACTTCCGGTCGGGCCGCTTCGGACAGTGGTCCCTCCCGCAGGACGATCCGGTCCACCCGCACGGCGAGGCCCGCTTCGCCCGCTACCCCGACGGGGCCGTGAGCCGGCCCTGACGGCGGGCCAGGCGGGTCAGGCGGGCCAGTGGCCGGTCCGGAGCAGATCCAGGCTCTCGTCGAGGCCCAATAGCGGCTGTCGCTTCTGCTCCCGCAGGAACTCGAGCAGCACGCGGGACAGCTCCGCGTCGTCCGAGGAGACGGCGTCGACGGCGACCGCCGCCCGGACTGTTGTCATCGAAGGCGTCGAGGGCCGTCTGCGCCACGCAGCTGTGCGTGGACACCCCGCACACGAGGAGGCCCCCACTCCGAGGCGGTCCAGTTCGCGCCGCAGCGTGGTGCCGTGGAACGCGCTGTCGCGGGTCTTGACCACCTCGACGTGCCCGCCTGAGTCCAGCCCGTCGAGGAGCCGCGCCTGCTCCGTGCCGGGGAAGGCGAATCCCTCGTCGTCGTCGAGCATGTTGAGCGTCCACGTGGAACGATCGCGCTGGTGTTCGGTGCGAGCGATCACCACGGTCCGGCCCGCCTCGCGCGCGGTGCGGATCAGTGCGTTGACCCGGACCAGCAGGTCGTCGCGCACCGCGGCGAGATCTGGGGACTCGAAGTACGAATTCTGCATGTCCACCACGAGCAGGGCGGTCTGTGAGTGGGGGGTACGTGGCTCAGCCCGGTGCCGGCGCGCCACCAGGTGTCGGCGGGGCCGACCGGCCCGGTGCGCTTGTGGTGGTTGCGGCCCCAGACGGTCTCGATCCGCTGCGCGGCCCCATCCGGGACGTCGCGTCCCTCGAGGTAGTCGTCGATGTCGTCGTAGCGCAGCCCGAGTTCGTCCTCGTCGGTCCGGCCCACGTCCTCGTCGAGCAGGTCGGCGGTGGGAGTCTTCTCCCACAGCTGCCGAGGGGCGCCGAGGTGGCGCAGCAGTAGTCGCGACTGGCGCTTGTCCAGCCCGGCCAGCGGCACGACGTCGGCCGCGCCGTCCCCGTACTTGGTGAAGAACCCGGTCACGTTCTCCGCCGCCTGATCCGCGCCCACCACCAGCAGGTCACGGTCGCCGGCGAGGGCGTACTGCGCGACCATGCGGTGGCGGGCCTTGGTGTTGCCCTTGGTGAAGTCCGTGAGCGCCACGCCCGCGGCGTCGGAGTACTCGGCGGCGAACGCGTCGACGGCCGGGCCCACGTTGAGCGTCATCGACTCGTCGGCGGCCACGAACTCCAGCGCCGCCACCGCGTCGGCCTCGTCGTGTTGGACCCGGTACGGCAACCGCACGCCCACGAACACCGCGTCCCCGCCGCGCTCGCGGACCCGCTCCACCGCGAGCTGCGCCAGCCTGCCCGCGAGAGTCGAGTCGACCCCGCCGGACAGGCCCAACACCAGCCCCGAGGCGCCGCTCGCGCCCAGGTAGTCCACGAGGAACCCGATGCGGGCCTCCACCTCGGCGGCCGGATCGATCTCGGGACGGACCCGGAGCGCGTCGATGATCTGCCTCTGTAGCTCACGCATGGCCCCATTGTGCGAGCCGTGCGCGCCGGTGCCACCGGAGGAACGAAGGTGGGTCGAGAGCGGGGACGGTTCAGGCGAAGAGCTGGTCGATCTCCGCGGCGTAGAGCTCGTCGATCACGCGGCGGCGGAGCTTCATGGTCGGCGTCAGCTCGTGACCGGGCCGCCAGTCCTCCCGCAGCACGGTGAACTTCTTGATCTGCTCGACTCGGGCGAGGGTGGCGTTGGCCCTGTCGATCTGGTCTCGGACGCGTTGCTCGAGCTCCGGATCGTCCGCCGCCTCGGGGGCCGCGACGATCAACGCCACGACGTACGGGCGACGATCGCCGATGACGGCGACATGAGAGACCGCACTCCCGGCAGACAGGACAGCCATCTCGATGGCGGTCGGGGACATGTTCTTGCCGGCCGCATTGATGATCAGTTCCTTCTTGCGGTCGACAATCCAGAGGAAGCCGTCATCGTCGATCCTCCCGATGTCGCCGGTTCGCAGCCACCCCTCGTCGTCGATCGACTCGGCGGTCTTGGCCGGGGCGCCGCGGTAGCCGCGCATCACCTGCGGCCCGTGGACCAGCACCTCGCCGTCGTCGGCGATCCGGACAGCCACCGTGTCGAGCGGTCGACCGACGCTGCCGAGCCTGATCGCGTCCGGGGTGTTGGTGGCCACGCAGCACGAGACCTCCGACATCCCCAGCATCTCGCACAACGGCAGGCCGAGCGCGACAAAAAACTCGAGGACGCCGCGGGGGGTCGGTGCCGCCCCCGTGACCACCCACCGCGCCGCGTCGAGTCCGAGCTTCGTCCGGAGCGTCTCGGCGAGCGCCGGGTCCGCGACGGCATCGGCCATGATGTCGCCCGGATAGCCGGCCTCGAGCGCGGCCCTGAGCTTCTCCCACACCCGGGGGACCGCCCCGAAGACGGTCGGCCGGGTCTGCACCAGGGCGGGTGCCAGATCCGCCATGTCCGCCAGGCAGGTCACCGCGTTGGCGTAGGTCATGAAGCCCGAGTAGTGCGAGGTCCACCGGTCAGCGACGTGCGCCGCGGGCAGGAACGACAGCTGACGGCCGGCTCCGGGTAGCGGGACCGCCGCGTGGACGCCGCGCAACTGGGTGAGCATGCCGCGATGGGTGAGCTCGACGCCCTTCTGCGGCCCGGTTGTGCCGGACGTGTAGATCAGCGTCAGCAGATCGTCCGGGCGGATCCGGTCGGACGGAGTGAAGGTGAAGTCGGTCTCCTCGGCAGCCAGTTCGTCTACCAGATCGCCGTACTCGTCTGCGCGGTCGTCCACCAGCAGCAGCCGCTCGACGGACTGCGCGGACGCGCTCGCCGTCTCCAGGACGTCGAGGAACCCGGACTCGGTGATCACCGTCGTCGCCCCGGCGTCGGCCAGGACATACGCGAGCTGGTCGGGCGGCGACGTGTTGTAGAGGCTGAACGGCACGGCGCCCAGGAGCATCACGGCGGTGTCGACCAGGTGGAACTCCGGCCGGTTCCGCAGCATCAGCGCCACCGGCTCACCGCGGTCGACCCCGAGCGACCGGAGCCTGTCGGCGATCGCCCCGACGCGGGCCCGGGCCTGGCGGTACGTCAGCTCGAGCCCCGACTCGTGCGAGCGCAGGGCAACCTGATCCGGATGCGCGTCGGCGGTCGCCAGGAACAGGTCCGCGAGGGTGGTGGCGGCGGCCAGGCGGTCGGAGACCGCGTCGGCGGTGGACATGTCGGTAGGTGTCACGGTTTTTCCCTGCTGTGTTCGGAGAAGATGGTGTGGCTCACATTCTCCGGCCGGCCCGTCGCGAGCGACACCCCCGGAGGTCGTGCATCGACACCCGAACGGGTGCGCGGCCCAGAGCGGCGGGGTCGCCCGACCAGGACAGATGCGGGCACGTGGGTAACCTGGCGGGGTGCACGACGACCCCTCTCTCGACTATGGCGACCTCCTGGCCCGCCTGGCGGATGTCGTGTACGCGGTCGATGTCGACGGCAGGTTCACCTACATCAACCCGGCCGGCGAGCGCATCTTCGGGTGGGACCTCCGCGACCTGATCGGCAGGCACTTCTCCGCGGTGATCGACCCCGCGGCGCTGCCGGAGACAGCCGAACACTTCCGGCTGGGTATGCAGAGCGCCGAGCCGGGGCGCTACTTCGAGACCAGGATTTTGCAGCCGGACGGGCAGGCGCGGGACCTGGAGATCCACGCCGGGAACATCTACCGGGACGGGCGTCTGGTCGGTCGACAGGGCGTCGGGCGCGACATCACCGAACTGCGCCGCCTCCAGGAGAATCTGGCCACCAAGACCAGCCGGCTGGAACTGCTCGAGGAACAACAACGCTCGGCGCTCGAGGTCTACCGCCGACTCGCCCTCATGGTCGGCCGCGCCGCCGCCGATCCGGGTCGGGCGGAACCGGCCCTCGACGCGGTCGAGAGATCGCTGCAACTCGACACCGCTCGCGGGATGGGGCTCCGGGACGACGTGGAGATCATCCATCTGATCGCGGACGGCTACTCCAACCAGGAGATCTCCGACCGGGTCCACCTCAGCGTGCACACGGTCAAGGACCGCGTCAGCCGGATCATCACCAAGCTGGGCGCCCGCAGTCGGGCCGGGGTCGCCACGCGGGCCGCAGAGGCGGGCCTGCTCCGACCACCGGGCTGACGAGCCCGCCGTCAGACCTCCGGGCCGCCCGGATTGCACGCCTCGGCGACCATCTGCCCCTCGTCGACCACCGGTCGCCACGGCTCCACGTTCCACGTGGGCTTGTCCGGCTCGAGAAGGCGCGCCCAGGTCCAGTGGCAGTCGAACTGCTCCCACATCCCCGGCGTGTCGGCGTCCGGGGCGAGAGTGAGGACCTCCTCCCAGGCGACGCGGGCATCCGAGGGGCCGCTCGCCGTGCGCCCGGCCTCGGTCGGGGCGACCTTGAGGGTCGCGCCGTAGGCCGAGTCCGCCCACCGAGCCGACGCCACCAGGGGTCCGGCCGCCGGAGTGGGTGCAGGAGGGGAGGACGACGGGGATGCGGAGTCGGCGGTGCCCGGGGCCCGCGGGGTCACCGGGACCACCGGGGGGAGGGGTGACGACGACGAGGTCTGCCGGTCCGGCGATGACGCGGTCGCGGAGCTGCCGGCGGAGCTGGTCGGCGCGGCGTCCTTCTCGCCCACGGAGCACGACGCCAGTCCCGCCGCGACCGCCAGGGCCAGTGCGAGGGCGGGGCGGTGTCGGCGGAGGCGCATCGACAGCGCAGTCTGCCACGCCGGCGGCTGGCGCCCCCGGGGTGCGGGGGTTGCGATCTCGCGCGTCGGCGGTAATCCTGTGATCGTGGGATCACGGCGTCCTGCGGAACGTCCGCACGCCGCCCTGGCTATAAGGAGCGTGGCGCATGCCCGAGTTCAACATGGATCAGATCCAGGAGATGTGGGACGCGATCTTCCCGGCGATCTTCGGACCGCTCGCCGGAAGCGTCGACACCCTCGGCGCCTCGGTCGAGGCGCCGTAATTCCCTGTCCGATCTGCCCGACCGGTCTCACCGGTCGGCGTCGGCAGCGAGGAGTTTCCGTAGCGTCCGGATATTCCTGGTGGTGAGATGACGCTTGCTCTCCCGGCCATCGAGCACCTTGCCGGCGGCCGAGGAGAGCGTCTCGCCTTTGGCCATCCGCCAGTGCAGGCAGTCCGGCCCCGCGGCGACAGCGCCGGTCGGGGAGCCGTCGAGAGCAGCGGTCATCTCGTCGAGGACCCGCGCGGTCACCGCGGGGTCGTCGGAGAACACCACGTAGTCGTGATGCTGGTCGAGCGTCTCGAAGGGGTAGGACTCCACCGCCGCGGCGACGGCGCAGAGGTCGAGGACCTGCACCACCGCCGTGTAGTCGAAGCGCTCCGAGTAGGCCGCCTCGAGGACCCCGCGGAGCTCGTCGAGCGGGCGGGGATCGGTGAACACCACGTTCCCGGTGGCCAGCACCGTGCTCACGTCCGTGCAGCCCGCAGCCTCGGTGCAGGCGGCGAGGTCGGACATCGCGATCCGCGCCGCCCTGCCCACGTTGATGCCCCGCAACAGCGCGACCCGTCGGCTCATGTGGTGATCCTCACACAGGCGGCGCGCGCTCGGGTACTTTCCGGGTCATGGCTGTGTCAGTGCAATCCACGACCGATATCGAGGCGGGCATCCCCGAGATCATGGAGGTGATGGCAGACGTCGAATCCCTGGTCGACTGGTCCGACGCCCACAAGGGCGTGGAGATCCGGGAGGCGGACGAGGAGGGCTGGCCGATCGTGGTGTGGGAGAAGGTCGCCCAGTTCGGCGTCTCCGACGAGATGGTGATCCGGTACGAGTGGTACGACGGTGAGGTGTCCTGGACCCTCGTGGAGAGCGGCGCGCAGAAGATGCAGAACGCCCGCTACACCCTCACCGACAACGGGGACGGCACCACCCACGTCGTGTTCGATATCGAGGTCGACCTCAAGATCAAGCTCCCCGGCATGGTGATCAAGAAGGCGCAGAAGACGATCGCCGACGTCGCCACCAAGGACCTGCGAAAAGAAGTCCTGCGCCGCTACGGCTGAGCGCTACCGTCCGGGGCGGGGGACTCGCCGCCCAGGAGGTCGAGTGCGGCCCGGACCCCGGCGGCCGGCAGCTGGCCCGGGGCCGAGGCCGGCCCGACTGTCGCGAACGTGGCCGCGGAGCCGAAGACCCCGCCGCCGATGCGGGTGATCGCGCCGAGCGACCCCATCGACATCGTGACAAGCGGGATGCCCGCGTCCCGGTGTCGCCGTTCGGTCGCGGCGATGAGCGTGACCACGTCCGCCGCGCAGGTGGGCGTCACCGCGATCTTGGCCACGTCCGCGCCCGCGTGTTCCATCGCCTCGAGTCGGGCGACGATCGACTGCTCGGCCGGGGTCGCGGCGAAGTCATGGCTGGAGGCCACGACCGGCGTGCCGTGGTCGTGGGCAGCCGCCATGGCCTCCGCCGCGCGGAGATGCCGGAACTCCACGTCCACGGCGTCGGCCAGACCCGAGGCGGCGAGCGCCCGGATCAGCCCCACGTAGTGCTCCGGGGCAGGCTCGCTCGCACCACCCTCGGCGCGAGTGCGCAGCGTCGCGAGGACGGGGGTGTCCGGGAGCAGCTCCGCGAGCCGGGCGAGGGCCGCCACCGCCGGCGCGGGATCGCTCCCGTCGCCGGCGGTGAACTGCTCGTAGAGGTCCACGCGCCACTCCACCGCGTCGACCGGCGTCGCCGCCCCCCGGGCGTGAGCCGCGGTCGCGAGCTCGGCCACCTGCCACTCCAGCCCCGGCAGGTCGGCGGCGGTGAGCGGGACGATGATCCACGGAGACCGCGCATCCGGGGCGAAGGCGAGCCTGGGCATGGCTAGACCTTACGACGCCCGCGGACCCCGCGGCTCAGTCGCACCTCCCGCACATGCAGGGCTGTCGGCTCGGCCTCAGCTCGAGTGGCGGCCGGAGACGCAGGCGGTCGGGCCCGTAGTAGCGGGTCGCCCAGGCGAGCGTCCGCGCCTGACGGTAGACCGGCCCCAGCTCCCACGTCGGCCCGCCGGGGCCCTCGCACAGCAGGTCGCCCTCCTCGAACACGTCGCCGGCCAGGACCGTGCGGCCCCACCGGTTCAGCAGCTCGGCCGTCTCCTGCGCGCCCAGCCCGCGGACCAGCAGCTCGGGGTGGCCGCGCGCGGTTAGGCCGATCGTGTAGCCGAACCGCTCCTCCGGCGGGGCGGCCGGCTCGGTGCAGTCCGCGCAGTCGCAGCCCTCCCCCACGTGGACCAGGTGCAGTCCGTGGAGGGCGATGTTGCGGGCGACGCGCTCCATTTCCGGGTCCCGGGCCCCGGCGAGCGCCGGGCCGGGCGCCCGGGACCGCCGGGCGGCCCGGCCACGCGGTCGGCCCGGGCGCCTGGCGCGGGAGCGGTCGGTCAGCGCGCGTGCGGTGCGGAGGTGGGCGGTGCGGGACGGGAGGTCGTTACGGGTCATGAGGGCTCCTCGGTTCTCTGGTGTGCGTCTCGTTCGCGATCGAACAGGTGCTCGATCCGGTCCACAACGTAGATCGCGGGTACGACAGGCTCCGCCCGCGATGCCCGCGGGGCCACGCGATTCCCGTGTGGCCACGCATTTTCCGCAGGGCTGCGCGTATCCTCCGGATCGGACGGTCACGCGGGCCCCGGTCCCTCGGACCCGGGGCCCGGGTCGACCCGGACTGAGACGACTCGAAGGGGGTAGTGGCATGCGGGTGGCGCTGGCGCTCGGTTCCGGCGGGGCGCGCGGGTACGCACACATCGGGGCGATCCGCGAGCTCGAGTCCCGCGGCCACGAGGTGGTCGGCGTCTCCGGCGCCTCGATGGGCGCGATCGTGGGAGCACTGCTGGCCGCCGGCAAGCTCGACGAGTTCGAGGCGTGGGTGCGGGGGCTGTCCCAGCGTGACGTCCTCCGGCTGCTCGACGTCTCCTTCGCCGGGGGCGGGGCGATCCGCGCCAATCGGATCATGGGCGTGATCGGCGCGATGCTCGACGACGTCCGGATCGAGGACCTGCCCATCCCGTACACGGCCGTGGCCACCGACATCCGGGCCCGCAGGGAGGTCTGGTTCACCCGCGGGCCCGTCGACGTGGCCGTGCGCGCCTCGTTCGCCATCCCCAGCGTGGTCACGCCGGCCCTCGTGGGTGGGCGGCTGATGATCGACGGCGGCGTCACCAACCCGGTGCCCCTCGAGCCGCTGGCCTCCGTGGAGAGCGACCTGGTCCTGGCGGTCTCGCTCAACGGGCGCCGTTCGGGGATCCGGGGGTCGACGTTCCAGGAGAGCTCTGACCCGGACGAGTCGGCGGCGCAGGCCGACCCCGCGCCCTCGCCCCAGGGTGGACAGGCGAGCGGGGCAGGACAGGCCAGCGGGGCCGCAAAGCGGAGCGGCGTGGCCGCGTCGGCGACGGCGGCCAGGCTCTCGGGCCGCATCCGGACCGCCGCCGCGGACGTGCGCGACGCCGACCTGGTGCGACTCATCGCCGCCCGATTCGGGCTGGACGGCGAGACCGCGGCCGCTGACGCCGCGGACGTCACGGCGGCCACCGGGGACGAGCCCCCGTCGGACGAGGTGGAGGTCGCCGTCGACGAGGCCGAGGACATGGCGGACGAGAAGGGCCTCGACGCGCTCCCCGGGACACTGCGGATCTTCGACGTGGTCACGCAGTCGATCGAGGCGATGGAGAGCATCGTCACCGGCTATCGGATGGCGGGGAACCGGCCGGACGTGCACATCGAGGTCCCGTCGGACGCCTGCTCGGCCTTCGACTTCCACCACGCCGAGCGGATCATCGAGTTGGGCCGGAGACTGACCGCCGACGCGCTGGACCGCGCCGGGGTGTGAGCGGCGGTCGGCCGACGGGGAATTCGGCGGCGCCTTAGGATGGACGTCATGGGATTGGACGTTGACGCCCGTCGGTACGGGCCGCTCGAAGTGGGTCGCGCACAGCACGAGGAAGGCGTCGAGAGGCTGCTCCGCAGTTTCGACGAGGTCCCGCCGGGAGAGCCGGTCCGGCTGGCCAAGCGCACGTCCAACCTCTTCCGCCCGCGCACCTCGTCGTCGTCCCACGGACTGGACACCACCGGCCTGACCGGCGTGGTCTCCGTGGACCCCGACGCCCGTACCGCCGACGTGCAGGGCATGTGCACGTACGAGGACCTGGTGGACGCCACACTGCCGTACGGGTTGATGCCGTACGTGGTCCCGCAGCTCAAGACCATCACCCTCGGTGGGGCCGTCACAGGCCTCGGGATCGAGTCCTCGTCGTTCCGCCTCGGCCTGCCGCACGAGTCGGTGCTCGAGATGGATGTGCTCACCGGCACCGGGGAGATCGTCACCGCCCGGCCCGACGGCACCGAGCGCGAGCAGGCACTCATGCGCGGCTTCCCCAACTCCTACGGTTCGCTCGGCTACGCGGTGCGCCTGCGCATCGCCCTCGAGCCGGTGCAGCGCTACGTGGAACTGCGGCACGTCCGGTTCGACTCCCTCACCGCGCTCACGGAGGGGATGGCGCGGATCGTCGACCGGGGGGAGTACGACGACGAGGTGGTGGATTTCCTGGACGGCGTCGTCTTCTCCGCAGACGAGGCGTACCTCTGCCTGGGGCGGCGCACCGACGAGCCCGGCCCCGTCTCCGACTACAGCGGCGTGACCGACAAGCAGGCGATCTACTACCGCTCCCTCCAGCACGGCGGCCCCGCCGGGTCCGTCGAGCGCGACCGGCTCACGATCCGCGACTACCTCTGGCGCTGGGACACCGACTGGTTCTGGTGCTCGCGGGCGTTCGGTGTGCAGAACCCGCGCATCCGGCGCCTCTGGCCGCAGCAGCTGCTCCGGTCGTCGGCGTACTGGAAGATCATCGGGCTCGACCACCGCTACGACCTCGGCAACAAGATCGGCGCCCTCAAGGGGGAGGGCCCGCGAGAGCGGGTGGTGCAGGACGTCGAGGTGACCATCGACCGCACCGCCGAGTTCCTCGACTGGTTCCTGCGCGAACTGCCCATCGAACCGGTGTGGGTCTGCCCGCTGCGGCTCCGGGAGTCCGCCCCCGCGCGGGGCCTCGGCTCGGAATCGGACCGCCCCTGGCCCCTCTACCCACTGGAGCCGGACACCACCTACGTCAACATCGGCTTCTGGTCCTCTGCACCCATAGAGGACGGCATGGCCGAGGGGGCGTGGAACCGGCTCATCGAGACCGAGGTCTCCCGGCTCGGCGGGCACAAGTCCCTGTACTCGGAGGTCTTCTACTCACGCGAGGAGTTCGCGCAGCTCTACGGTGGCGAGCACGCGGCACGGCTCAAGGCCGAGTTCGACCCCGACGAGCGGTTCGCGACACTGTACGAGAAGGCGGTTGGCGCACGATGACGATGACGATCGGCGAGATGATCGAGGCGTTCGCGACCGGCGAGCCGCCCCTGCGGATCACCGCATACGACGGCTCCGCGGTCGGCCCCGCGGACAGCCCGCTCGAACTGCGCCTGAAGTCCGAGAAGGCCCTGCAGTACTTCGTCACCGCGCCCGGCGACCTCGGCCTGGCGCGCGCCTACCTGATGGGCGAACTCGAGGTCCTCGGCGTGCACCCAGGGGCCCCGCGCGACGTGTTCGGCGCCCTCGAACTGTTCCGCAAGTCCATGACCCGCACCCCCGACGTCCGGACCATGGCGCGCATCGCCCGCTCCATCGGCATCGAGAACGTCAAGTTGCTGCCCACGCCCGAGATGGAGGTCGTGCCGCCGTGGCGACGCCTGGTCAACGGCGGCCTGCGCCGGCACTCCAAGGAGCGGGACTCGCAGGCGGTCAGCTACCACTACGACGTCTCCAACCTCTTCTACTCGTGGGTGCTCGGGCCGTCTATGACATACACCTGCGCCGCCTACCCGGACGCCGACGCCTCGCTCGAGGCCGCGCAGGAGAACAAGTACCGCCTCGTCTTTGACAAGCTCGGCCTCGAACCCGGGGACCGACTGCTCGACGTGGGCTGCGGCTGGGGCGGCATGGTCCGCTACGCGGCGAGCCGGGGCGTGCGCGTGATCGGCGTGACCCTGTCCAGGGAGCAGGCCGACTGGGCGCGCGAGGGGATCGCCGCCGACGGGCTGGGCGACCTCGCCGAGGTGCGGCTGCAGGACTACCGCGACGTCCCCGAGCGCGAGTTCGACGCCGTCAGCTCGATCGGCATGACCGAGCACATCGGTCGCCGGAACTACCACGACTACTTCACGCAGTTGGAGAGCTACCTGCGGCCGGGCGGGCGGCTTCTCAACCACTGCATCACCCGCCCGGACAACTCCAAGACCGTCAAGGCCGGCGCTTTTATCGACCGCTACGTCTTCCCGGACGGCGAACTGGCGGGTGCCGGCACCGTGCACCTCGAGGCCGAGAACGCCGGGTTCGAGGTGATCCACGAGGAGAACCTGCGCCCCCACTACGCGCTCACGCTGCGCGACTGGTGTGCCAACCTCGTCGACCACTGGGACGAGGCGGTCGAGGAGGTCGGCGAGTCCAAGGCCCGGCTGTGGGGCCTCTACATGGGCGCCTGCCAGTACGGGTTCGAGCACAACAAGATCCAGCTGCACCAGATCCTCGCGGTCAAGCTCGGCGAACGCCAGACCTGGGACATCGCGCTGCGGCCGTGGTGGTGGGCCTGAGCCCGAGCCGCGCGGCCTGACCCGGCCCCCGGCTCAGGCCAGGTCGAGCGCGAGCAGGACGTCGCCGGTCGGGGCGGGAGAGCCACCGGCAGGCTCCTCCGTGAGCCCGATCTGCGCGGAGTCGGCGATGCCCTCCACCCGCGCCGAGGCGGTCGGGCCGACGTCACCGGATTCCATCGTGCCCGAGGGGATCGGGTCGTGGTCCGGGCCCATCAGCCAGAGCTGGTAGGCGCGACCCTGACCGGGGTCCGGCAGCCCGGCCATCGTGATGACCGCCATGTCGACCGAGCGCGAGGCGAGCACGGTCGCACCGCCGGCGCCCGTCACCTCGCCACGGGAGACCTCGAGGTCCGTCGCGGACAGCAGGTCCGACACCGGCTCGGGCATGGTCGGGGCGGGCGGCTCGGCCACCGGCGGCTGCTCCCCGGTGCCGGCGCCGTCGGTCATCCGCCCGATCAGCACCCCGCCCGCCAGGAGGACGACGGCGGCCGCCGCGGCCGCGACGACCCTGCGCATCGGCGGGCGCCTGCGTTCGCGCTCGCCCGAGAGGTCGGTGACGCCCGCGGTGTCGGCACCGGCCCCGTCGTCCGGCGGGTCGTCGGCCCCGGCTCCGGGCCGGCGGTCCCCGGAATCGGTCCCGGCACCCCGCCGCCGGCGTTCCGCGGCGGCGAGGTCGAGCACGCGGGCGCGCAGGGCAGGGGGCGGCGGCACGTCGATCCCCGCGTCCGCGACGAGCTCGGCGGCGATCTCCCGCGTCGAGGTGATGTGCGCGCGCATGGACTCCTGCTGCTCGAGGGAGGCGGAGACCAATGCGTCCTCGACGGCGTCGCTCTCGGAGACCGGCAGGGCGTCGAGGGCGTACAGGTCCAGATCCTCGGGGTGCACGGAGCCGGCGGACTCCGGATGGTCGTGGTGCCCGGTCATGCCCGCTCACCTCCCAGGCAGTTCTTGAGTCGACGGAGCCCGTCGCGGATCCGGGACTTGATGGTGGGGAGTGCCGACCCGAGTTGGTCGGCGACCTCACGGTAGGTCAGTCCGGTGAAATAGGCCATTTCGATGGACTGGCGCTGGTTCCCGGTGAGTTCTTCCAGGCAGCGTCGCACCTCTGCGGCGTCCTCGGCGCGCGAGAGGTCGTCGACGACCTGCTCGGACACGTCCGGCTGGCGGTCCCGCGTGTCTGACAGGCCCGCGACGGCATCGGCCTCGTCACGGCGGGCGGAGGAGCTCTCGGACCGGACCCGGTCCACGGCGCGTCGGTGGGTGATCGTGAGGACCCACGAGTGCGCCGACCCGAGCGAGGGCGTGTAGCCCGACGCCTGCCGCCAGACCTGGAGGAACACCTCCTGCACGGTCTCCTCCGCGTACCCGGGGTCCCGCAGGACCCGTAGCGCGAGGCCGTGGGCACGCGGGGCCATCAGGTCGTAGAAGCGGGCGAACGCGTCGAGGTCACCGGCGGCCGAGAGTTCCAGCAGCCGCGCCGGATCGGGCGTCGCGGGGGCGGAGGGCTCGGGCACGACGCTCATCCTAGAGGCATCGGCCCCCGGCGGCGTCCGGAGCATGGTCATCACGCGGACACCCGGAAGGTGCGGCTGTGCCAGCCGGTGGCCCCGTCGGGGACCGTGCCCCTGCGGGTCTCGGTCTGTGTCTCGCCGGTGCCGTCGGTTGCCCGGACATGCAGGGTGTGCAGTCCCGGCGGGGCGTCCCACGTCCACGACCACATGCGCCAGGTGTCGATCGAGTACTCGTCGGCCAGCGCCGCGTCCTGCCAGGGGCCGTCGTCGACCCGTACCTCCACCCGGTCGATGCCGCGCCGCTGCGCCCAGGCCGTCCCGGCGATCACCTGCGGGCCGGGCGTCAGGCGCGCCAGCGGCGCCGGCCGGTCGATGCGGCTCGCCGTGCGGATGGGGCCGCGCTCGCCCCAGCCGCGGTCGGTCCAGTACGCGCTCGCCCGGTCGAACCGCGTGACCTCCCAGTCCACCACCCACTTGGTGGCGGAGACGTAGCCGAAGAGGCCGGGGACCACCTGCCGGACGGGGTAACCGTGCTCGAGCGGCAGCGGCTCCCCGTTCATCCCCACCGCGAGCAGGGCGTCGCGGCCGTCGGTGAGCGCTTCCAGGGGGGTGCCGGCGGTCCAGCCGTCCGCCGAGGTCGACAGCAGCATGTCGGCGTCGGGCAGCGGGCCGGCCGCGGCGAGCAGGTCCGCGATCGGGAACCCGGTCCACGTCGCGGTCCCCACCAGATCGCCGCCGACCTCGTTGGACACGCAGGTCAGCGTGATGATCCGCTCGTCGGCCTCGCGCTCCAGAAGGGCGTCCCAGTCGAGTTCGATCTCGTGCTCGACCATCCCGTGGATGCGCAGCCGCCAGTCCTTGCTCGTCACTGCCGGCACGCGCAGGGCCGTGTCGATCCGGTAGAACTCGTCGTTGCGGGTGAGGAACGGCGTCACCCCGGGGACGTCGGGGGTGACCGCGGCGGGCACGGGAGCGGCCCGGTTGCGGGTGAGGACCTCGGGCAGCTGGAGGTCGGTGCGCTCGGTGATCACGTCGGCGGCGCGGCGGCCGAGGGCTGCCCCGGTCGCGCCGGCCACCGCGATCACGGCCACCGCCGAACCGGCCAGGGCGAGGAACCGCCGCCGGTCCGGGCCCGGGACCTCCGCGGCGTCGGGGTCGTGGGCTCTGTTGTTGCCGTCGTTGTCGTCGTTCCCGTCGCCACCTCTCGTGGCGGGGGCCGGGAACAGCGCGCCGGTGAGCAGGCGGAGGGCCACCACCCCGGCCACCGTCCCGAGGACGGTGGGCAGCGCCCAGGTGGGCGAGGCGGCGGGCCGGGTGAGCGCGGCGAGCGTCCCCACCAGGCCGAGTACGACGACGACGAGGCTGCCCAGCGGCCGCCCGCGGCGTTCCACGAGGCCGGTGACGGCCCCGAGCAGCAGGAGGATGACGGCCAGGCCGAGGAGCAGGGCGGGCTTGTCCGCCGTGCCCAGCGCGTCGATGGTGGCCTCGCGTACGGCCGCGGGGGAGCGGTCCACCACCGAGTCCGCCACGGCCAGGAACGGTGAGGACCCGGTGTCGATCAGCCCGGCGAGCGCGTGCCCCACCGCCAGGACCACTCCCGACGTGAGGACCCCGGCCACGGCGCGCGCGACGGTCCGGCCGATGCTGCGGCCCGGGGAGGGAGCGGTCTGCGTGCTGGTGTCCATGCCAGGGATTCGGAGCGGGGCGCCCGCCGGACCGGTGGCGGAGCGGATTCGCGGTCGGTCCGGCATCGGACCCATCCGGGCGGCGGATCGCGCCGAACAACCGGTGACCCAGTACACAGGCTCGTCGAAAGGACCAAGACAATGGGCATCAACATCTCACGACGCGTGGCATCGGCTGCGGCGGCCGCCGCGGTGAGCGGCCTCGTGCTGGCCGGCTGTGCGACCGACGACGGCGGGATGGAGTCCGAGGAGACCTCCGCCCCGATGACCTCCTCGGAGATGGAGTCCTCGCCGTCGTCCGAGACCGGTGAGGCGATGGCCGATCCCGCCGGGATGATGGTCGGCGCGGGCTGCTCCGAGTACGCCGAGGCCAATCCGGAGGGCCCCGGCTCGGTGGACGGCATGGCGCAGGAGCCGGTCGCCACCGCCGCTTCCAACAACCCGCTGCTCACCACGCTCGTGCAGGCGGTCTCGGGCGAGGTGAACCCGGAGGTCGACCTGGTCGACACGCTCAACAACGGGGAGTACACGGTCTTCGCCCCGATCGACGAGGCCTTCGAGCAGGTCGACGAGGCCACCATGGACCAGCTCGGCACCGACGCCGAGCTGCTCACCACGGTGCTCACGCACCACGTGGTCGAGGGGCAGATGAGCCCCGAGGAGATCACCGGCACGCACACCACGCTCGCCGGCGACGAGGTCGAGGTGACCGGCTCGGGTGACGAGCTGATGGTCGGCGAGGCCGGCGTGGTCTGCGGCGGCGTCCAGACCGCCAACGCCACCGTCTACCTGGTGGACGAGGTACTCATGCCCGCCGTGTGATCGACGGGCAGGACGGAAGCGGGGCCCTGCCCGACGTGCGGAACGTCGGGCCGGGCCCCGGCCTCGGTGGGTCAGAACCAGTCGTCGCGCATGTCCAGCGTGGTGCGGTCGCCGGAGGCCAGCAGCTCGAGCTTCGCGTCGACCGTCGGCAGTTCGCGGCCGAGGAAGTACCGCGCGGCCTGCAGCTTTCCGGCGGCGAACGGGTCGGCAGGCCCGCCGTCGGCGCCACCCGTGAGCCGGTCACCCAGTGCGAGGACCTGCTCGAGCCAGATCCACGCGATCACGATGTGGCCGGTGGCCTCGAGGTACTCGGTGGCGTCGGCGAGGAACGCCTCCGGATCGCTGGCCCCGACCTCGGCGAGCGCCGTGGTCACCTCGATCAGCCGCGTCACCCGCGGCCGCAGCGTCGCCGCGAACCCCGCGGCCGGGCCGCCGACCTCCCCCGCCCGGTCGCAGGTCTCGGTGATGCGCCCGGTCAACGCGCCCAGCCCGGCGCCCCCGCCGGCGACGACCTTGCGCCCCAGCAGGTCCTGCCCCTGGATGCCGTGCGTGCCCTCGTGGATGGGGTTGAGGCGGTTGTCGCGGTAGTGCTGCTCGACGTCGTAGTCGATCGTGTAGCCGGCCCCGCCAAGCACCTGGATGGCCAGGTCGTTGGCCTTGAGGCACCACTGCGACGGCCAGGACTTGGCGATCGGCGTGAGGACGTCCAGGAGGGCGGCCGCCGCCGCGGCCTCGTCGGCGGGCGCGCTCGTGGAGTGGTCGACCAGGCTCGCGCAGAACAGCTCCAGCGCCAGGGCGCCCTCGACGTAGGACTTCTGCGCCAGCAGCATCCGCCGCACGTCCGCGTGGCCGGTGAGCGGGACCTGCGGCGCCTCGGGGCCCTGCCCGACCGGGCGACCCTGCGGTCGGCCCCGGGCGTAGTCCAGGGACTTGAGGTAGCCGGTGTACCCGAGCGCGGTCGCTCCCAGGCCCACGCCGAGGCGGGCCTCGTTCATCATGGTGAACATCTTCTTGAGGCCGGTGTTCTCCTCGCCCACCAGGTAGCCGACCGCGCCAGCCCGCCCGCCCGGCGTGTGCAGCCCCTGGCCCAGCGTCGGCATGGTGTTGACCGTGCCGCGGAAGCCCATCTTGTGGTTGAGGCCGGTGATCACGATGTCGTTGCGCTCACCCCGCGAGCCGTCGGGGCCCACCAGGAACTTGGGCACGATGAACAGGCTGATGCCGCGGGTGCCGGCGGGCGATCCGGGGACCTTGGCGAGCACCAGGTGGACGATGTTCTCCGCCATCGAGTGCTCCCCGCCGGAGATCCACATCTTCTGCCCGAAGAGCCGGTAGGTGCCGTCGTCCTGCGGCTCGGCGCGCGTGGTGATGTCGGCGAGATTGGAGCCGGCCTCCGGCTCGGACAAGCACATGGTGCCGGTGAACCGGCCCTCGATCATCGGCCGGACGTAGCTCTCGATCTGCTCGTCGCTGCCGTGCGCGAGCAGGAGGTTGGCGTTGCCGGTGGTCAGCAGCGGGTAGGCGGCGGTGGAGACGTTGGCCGCGTAGAACCACGCCATGCACGCCAGGTAGGCCGCGTACGGCAGCTGCATCCCGCCCACCTCGGCGTCGAGGGCCGCGCCGGTGAGGTCCGCGTCGGCGAACCGCCTCAGGGCCTCGCCGATCTCGGGGATGAGCTCGACGTCCTCGCCCACGAGCTTCGGTTCCACGAGGTCGGCCTGCCGGTTGTGCGGGGCGAAGTACTTCTCCGCGAGTTCCGCCGAGAGGTCGATGACGGCGTCGATGGTCTCGCGCGAGTGGTCGGCGTACCGCTCGCGCTCGGTCAGCTCCGAGACCCGTAGCCAGTCGTGGAGCAGGAAGTCCAGGTCGGCGCGGGACAGGATGGTCGAGAGGCTCATGCCCTGCAGAATACGTGCGGCGGATCTTGGGCGGCTGCGCGAGCCGGACGCCTCAGTGTTTGTCGGCGGCCGCCGCGAACTTGCGGCCCATGTCCAGCATGGTCCTGGCGTAGAGCGCCGGGAGGAGGCGCTTGGCGCGGTAGTTCTTGCGGGCGTCCGGGTCGGGGAGGATGAGGAACTCGCCGGCGTCGAGGGCGAGCATGACCTCGGCGGCGATCTGGTCGGCGTCGAGCTTGGCCTTGTCGATCAGCTTGCCGGCGAACGCGCTGGCTGCGGGGTCGGACGAGTTGAGGCTCGAGGCCAGGTTCGTGCGGAAGAACGAGGGGCAGATCACCGAGACGTCCACGCCGAACGGATCGAGCTCCCAGCGCAGACTCTCCGAGATCGCCACCACGGCCGCCTTCACCGCCGTGTACGACGTCATGGTGGGCGGATGCACGTGCCCGGCGAGCGAGGCGGTGTTGACCACGCGGCCGTGGCCCTGCTTCTTGAGCATCGGCACGAAGGTGCGGCAGCCGCGGGCCACGCCCAGCAGGTTGATGTCGGTGATGAGGCGCCAGTCCTCCTCGGTGAGCATCTCGATCCGGCCGCCCTGCGCGATCCCGGCGTTGTTCACCAGCACGTCGAGGCCGCCCCAGACCTCCTCGATCTCGTCGCGCGCGGCCTGCCACTCGTCCTCCGAGCGCACGTCCAGTCGCAGGTAGCGGGCGTCCTCGGGGATGGACGCGGGCCGGGAGTCGGCGGGCGCGAGGTCGGCGATCATCACCCGGTCGCCGCGCTCGAGGAACGCCGTGGCCAGCGCCAGGCCCAGGCCCGAGGCGCCGCCGGTGATCAGCACGCGCCGGTTGGTGTCGGCGGGAGATGGGTCTGAGACGAAGGGCAGTCGGGACAGGCGGCGGGCCGCGGCGTCGGGGAGGGGTAGGTCGCTCAGGCGCATGAGCCGAAACTACCCCTTTCGCGCTGACATGGCCCCGGTCGGCGTCCCCACCACGACGGGCGGGTGGAGCATCATCAGCGCGCACGGCGGCCCCGCCAGGTGATGAGTCGCTCCGTCAGCGGTCTGGCCGGACGCTGCAAGGGAAACGCTGCACGGAACGACTCAACAAGGCTCCGCGGCCGGGGGCGGCAAGGGGCGACGCGGCCCTGTGCGGATCAGCCGGCGGCCAGCGGGGCGGGCTGCCCCGCCGAGGAGAAGAAGTCGGCAGCCATCTCGACGGCCGGGCCGGAGGAGTCGGCGCCTTCGATGAGGACCGCCACGGCCAGGTCTCCGGTGGAGCCGACAAACCAGCCGTGGGCGTCACCGGAGCCCACCTCCGCGGTGCCGGTCTTGCCGATGAGTCCGGGGACGGAGGACGCGGCCGTCGCGGTGCCGGACTGCACGGTCTGCTCCATGTAGCGCCGCAGCGTGTCCACGACCTCCGGGGCGAGGGGCTCCGGACTCTGGTTGGCCGTCGCGGGCTCGCCGTCGATGATCTGCGGCAGGATCATCCGGCCGTCGTTCTCGAGCGAGGCCTGCATGACGGCCATCCCGAACGGGCTGGCCAGGACCTCGCCCTGCCCGATCGCGGCCTCGACCCGGCCCGGACCCTGCTCGGTGACCGGAACCGCTCCGGTGTACGTGGTCAGGCCCGGAGTGACGAAGTCGACGCCCAGGCCGAGTTTGGCAGCGGTCTCCTTCATGGCTTCCGGCTCCAGACGGTCGCTGATCGCGGCCTGGCTGGTGTTGCACGAGCGCGCGAACGCCGTCTCCAGTGGGACGGTGCCCAGGGCGAAGTCGTCGTCGTTGGGGATCGTCCGACCCGAGACGGAGATCGACGCCGGGCACGGCACCATCTCGTCGGGACCCACGACGCCGGACTCGAGGGCGGCCCCCGTGGTGACGACCTTGAACGTCGACCCCGGTGGGAAGTGGCCCTCCAGCGACACCGGCCCCTGCTGGTCGGCCGCGGAGTTCTGCGCGACGGCCACCACACCGCCGGTCGAGGGCTGGATGGCGACCAGCGAGGCGGGCGAGCTGCTGGACGAGACGGCGTCCGAGGCGGCCTGCTGGATCCCGGTCTCGAGGGTGGAGACCAGGTCGTCCACCTCGCCGACCGGCGCGCTTCCCAGCTCGATCGGCTCGGCGCCCGGGTTGACGATCTCGGCCGACCAACCGGCCTCGGCCCGGAGCGCGTCCAACCAGGCGTTGGGCAGTCCGTCGATCGCAGGCGAGCTCAGGTCGCTGTCGGTACGGATGAGGTCGCCCTGCTCGGGCAGCGTGACGCCCGGGATCGCCTCGAGCTGCTCGCGGATCGGGTCGATGTCCTCCGGTCGCAGCGCCACCACCTGGTACGGCTGCTCTCCGGCCTCGGCCATCCCGTCGCGGATGGTCTGCCCGGTGATCGTCGGCTCGGCGTCGTCGACCAGCCCCGCGACGGCGTCGGCACTGTCGGTGGCCTCCGGGGCGAGCGTCACGGCCGTGACCGGGGTCCACTGGAACAGCGGCGCGCCCGTGCGGTCGAGCACCGAGGTGTCGTAGTCCATCAGCTCGGTGAAGGACAGCGAGCCGCCGGGCTCCAGGCGCGTGTCGAGGATCGTGGGCGCCCAGTCGACCTTCCACTCCTCGCCGACCTTCGTGGTGCCCGCCTCGCCGGTCGTGGTGACGGTCCGGGACTGCTCGGTGGCGTCGTCCTCGCTGCCGGCTTCCGGCTCGTCGCCCTCCGCGGACTCCGGATCGTCGTCCTCCGGGGCGGGGATGTCCCAGGTGATCTCCACCGGCACCGGGTCCTTGTCGGGGCGCCGGTCGCCCTCCGGGGTGTCGGTGGACAGTGTCGGGGAGAAGCCCATCGCGGTGATGTTGGACTCGAGGGACTCCCGGGCAGCGTCCGGGTCCGTGGTGATCTCGGCCGCCGCGGCGAGGTCGCCCGACTCCAGCGTGGTGAGGAACTGCTGGAGCTCATCGGAGCCGGTGTCGCCGGTCAGGGCCGCACAGCCGGTGCCCGCGAGGCTCACGGCGAGCGCGACGGCGACGAGACCCCGGGCGCCGGAGCGGCTCCGGCGGGTGCGGAACGGTGTGGCGTTCATGCCACCACGAAACCAGAATTCCGCCGCTGCCGCTCGGCGTCGGCGCCACCGACGGCGCGGGGGCCGTTCACTCGTCGTCGGGGGCGAGCGCGACCGCGGCCTCCGGAGACGCCACCCGGAAGTTGAACGACTGCTCGAGGTAGAAGCTCACCTCGCGCGCATCGTGGTGGTCGTAACCCACGGCGATGTCCTGGCCGGACTCGAACAGGAAGTCCCCGCCGCGCAGGCTCAGCACCACGCCCCCGCGCACGCCGGGGGTCCAGATGATCGGTCCGCCCAGGATCTTGCGGAGATGGTCGAAGAGCGGGAACCCGCCGTGCTCGGCCGTCTCCGTGACCGCCGTGTAGTCCCGCGAGCCCACCGCCAATGCGTACGGCCCGTCGACGCCGCAGGTGAGCAGCATTTCGACCGCCCGGGCGACCCGGCGCCGGTAGTCCTCGATGTCGGCCGTCGGCGGGATGTGCCGGTGCGGGCTCTCCTGGGTGATGCCCTGGATGCCGACCTCCTCCCAGCCGTGGAAGACCGCCGTGTTCTCCAGCTCGGCCATGACCAGTGCGGCGTCGCCCGCGGGGTCGAGGTCGGCGTCCGAGGCGCCCCGGTCGTCGGCCAGCAGTTCCTCCCGCGACAGCGCGAAGTCCACGCGCGTCTCGACCAGCGGGAGCACCCGCCGCCGGCGCGCCCGGACCCCCTCGACCGGTGAGTCCGCGGCGTGGTCGACACGGCCCAGGTCGGTCGCCGAGTGATCCCAGCCGAAGGGACCGGCGAAGTCGACGATCTTACGGGCGCCGAGCGAGACGACCAGCCGCTCGGCGGCCTCGCCGTCGATGCTCTCCCAGTTGCCGTCCGAGACGGGGGCGTGGGCGCGCAGCAGGTGGTTCATGTTCATCAGACCTTTCCTCTCAGGCTGCCGATTCCGAGGGATCCCGTGCCGTCGGGGGCCGCGCCGCCGGGGTCGTCGTCCTCCCGGGAGGCGCTCTCTTCGGCGGCCTCCCCATTCTCGACGATGTCACCGTCCCGGAACAGGATCCCGCGGGCGATCTCGCGCCACTGCGGCTTCCTCCGCAGCAGGAACTCCAACTCCATGGAGAAGTGCTTGTACTCCTCGCCCAGCGAGTTGGCCATGATCGCCAGCGCGTCGGCGTCCGTCTCCACCGCCATCCGCTGCTCGTACCAGTCGATGGCCTCCGCTTCCTCGGTGAGGTTGGTGAGCATCCGCACGAGTGTCCGGGTCTCGTCGGGCAGTTCTTCAGGTGGTTCGTGGTACTGGTCGAAGCCCATGGGTCCTCCTCGACGACGGTCATGGCGAACGGTCCCGATCCGGGGGAGATCCGACGCTACCGGCCGGGGCGGGGGAGGGACACCGCTCGGCGGTCAGCGATCCCGTCCCGTTCTCGTCGTCGTCGACCCGGCCCCGTCGCCGCGTACCCTCGGGCGACATGACCGACAGTCGGCCCGCACCCGCACCCGCGCCCGTGGACCACACCGGCGCCTCCCCGGTGACGCGGGGCCTCGCGCTGGTCCTCGACGACCTCGTGCGGATCCCGGGCACCCGGTACCGCGTGGGACTGGACCCGGTGATCGGGCTGATCCCGGTGGTGGGCGACGCCGTCGGCACCGTGGTGGCCGCCGCCGTGTTCGCGGAGGCGGTGCGCAACCGGGTCCCCGTCCACATCCTCTTCCGGATGGGCTGGAATTATCTGGTCGACGCCGTGATCGGCGTGGTCCCGTTCGTGGGCGACGTGGCCGACGCGGCCCACAAGGCCACCTCCAAGAACCTGCGGCTGGTCGACCGCACGATCGCCGAGGGCAGGCGCGTCGACACCGATGCGCGCGGCTACCTGGCCCGCGCGGCCGGCGCCGTGGGGCTCATGCTGCTGGTGCTGCTCGGCATGGTCGGGCTGGCCCTGTGGGGTGTGCTCGCGTTCCTCGGCGTGGTCTGAGCCGCGGACGCGTCAGGAGGTCACCGGCAGGAGCCGCCGGACCACGTCGTCGAGCGTGACGACGCCCCGCACCTCCGCTGCGTCGGTGCCCCCGGGGTTCTGCGACTGTTCGACGACGACGAGGTGCGCCCGCGCCTCCCGCATCCGCCGGAACGCGTCGGCCACGGTGAGATCGTGCTCAAGCGACAGGCTCTCGCGCATGAGTTCCCGGGCGGTGGCGTCGCGGCCCGCCTCGATCGCGTCGCGGGCGTGAACGACACCCACGATCTCCGTGCCGTCGAGCACGAGCAGCCGCAGGTGTCCGGTCTGCCGGGCCGAGTCGCGGATCTCCTCCGGGGTGGCGTCCACCGGGACCGAGGACATCTCGTCCGGGGTGGCGGGCTCGTCGGCACCGCGCTCGCCGAGCAAGTCGCCCACCGTGAGCTCCTGCAGCTCGAGTGCGCTGAGCAGCTGGCGATGGTGCGATTCCTCCAGCGTCCCGGTCTCCCCCGAGTGGCGGACCAGCTCGCGTAGCGAATCGGCGTCCTGACCGGCGGCCACCTCGTCGCGGGTCTCCACGCCCAGCGCGTGCAGGATCCGGTTGGCCGAGTTGTTGAGCAGCAGGAGCAGCGGGCGGGTGAGCCACAGGAACGCGCGCATCGGCAGGGCCAGGAGAGTGGCGGAGTACTCCGGGTGCGTGATGGACCAGGACTTGGGGGCCATCTCGCCCACCACGAGGTGCAGGAACGTGACCAGCACCAGCGCGAGGATGAAGGCGATGACGTCGGCCGACCACAGCGGCAGGCCCCACCCGCTGAAGACCGGGGTGAGCCAGTGGTGGACGGCGGGCTTGGTGATGGAGCCCAGCGCCAGGGCACACAGGGTGATGCCGAGCTGGGAGCCCGCCAGCAGCAGCGTCAGTTCGGAGGCGTTGCGCAGAGCGGCCCGGGCCGCCACGCTCGTCGTCCCGGCGTCCTCGAGCCGGTGCCGGCGGGCCGAGATCAGCGAGAACTCGACGGCCACGAAGAAGGCCGACGCCGTGATGAGAACGAGGGTCGCGACCAGCACGACCAGCGGGTTGCCCATGAGGCCGGACTGCTCCTCGGCGGCCAGGAGTACGGGGGCGGGGCCGGTCATCGCACGACCTCCTCGACCACCACGTGGAGCTGGGCGGGCACCCGCCGTTCGACGCGTTGGACCTTGGTTCGCAGGACCCGCTCGGGCGAGAACTCCTCGAGGACGTCCGTATCCGGCAGCGCGACGTCCACCCGGTCGCCGACCTCCGGCAGGTCCCCCGACGTCTCGATGACCAGGCCGCCCAGGGTCTCGGAGTCGGCCTCCGGCAGCGTGATGTCCAGGATCCGCTCGACCTCGTCGAGGTGGGTCTCGCCCGAGAGCAGCCACCCCAGGCCCACCTTGACCGGTGTGCCGGCGGCCAGGTGCGGATCGTGCTCGTCCGCGATCTCGCCGACGATCTCCTCGGCCATGTCCTCCATCGTCACGACCCCGGCGAAACCGCCGTACTCGTCCACGACCACCGCCATCTCGGCGTCCTCGCGGCTCAGGCGAGCCGCCACCTCCGGCAGCGGCAGGGACGCCGGTACCGCGATCGGGGCGCGCATCCGGTCCGACACCGGGACGAGATCGGCCGACTCGTCGTCGTCGACCGTGAGCAGATCGTGGAGGTCCACCACACCGATGACGTCGTCGGAGTCCTCGCCCACCACCGGGTACCTGGTGTGCCCCGAGGCCATCTTGGACAACACCGCGGAGACCGTGTCCTCCGCCCGCACCACGTCGGTGCGGGAGCGGGGGATCATCGCGTGTTCGGCGGTCTGGCCGGGGAAATCGAGCATCCGGTCGAGCAGGCGGCTCAGCTCCGGCGACAGCTCCCCGGTCTCGCCGGACTCGGCGACGATGTGCTCGAGGTCCCGAGCGGTGGCCGAGTGTTCCTTGTCCTGGACGGGCTCGATACCGACCGCGCGTAGGAGAACCTGCGAGGCCTTGTCGAACAGGCCGATGACCCACCCGAACAGCGCGAGGTAGATCGTGGTGGAGCGGGCCAGCCAGCGGGAGACCGGCTCCGGCCTGGCGATGGCGAGGTTCTTGGGGACGAGCTCGCCGAAGAGCATCTGGACGACGGTCGAGAAGAGCAGGGCGAGGACCGTGCCCACGGCCACCCCGGCGGCCTGCGGCACGGACGCCAGCCCGAGCAGTTCCCCGATCGCGCGACCGATGAGCGGTTCGGCGACGTAACCCACGACGAGGGTGGTGACCGTGATGCCCAGCTGCGCGCCCGACAGCATGAACGACGTGCGGGTGGTGACGCCGAGAACCCGGGTCGCGGCGGCGTCGCCCTTGTCGGCCGCCGCCCCCATGCGGGACCGGTCGACGGCCATGAACGCGAACTCCTGGGCTACGAAGTAGCCCGTCAGTGCAGTGATCGCGAGCACCACGATCACGCCGACGAGCAGCGAGAACAGGATGCTCACCATCTGGGGTGCCCCCTTCCGAGAAGGGGGCGGATAGATCGGGCCGGGGTGTCGGCTCGGCTCACTGGAGGTGCTCCTGCACGGTCGTCGGATCGGCAGACCGGCGTCGGGCACGGTCTATGGGAGGGATTCTCCCGCTCGACGGGCCGATTGTCGACTCCCTCGCGCGGGGCAGCGGCGTGCCGGGCGGAGTTGTCCGCGCCTTCGCACAGGAGTATCACTGGCGGACATGACAACTCGTGACTCCGAGGTCGCGCTCGCCGATTCGGACCGGCGGTTCTTCGGCCACCCCCTCGGCCTGGCCAACCTCTCCGGCATCGAACTGTGGGAGCGGTTCAGCTTCTACGGGATGCAGGGACTACTGGCCTACTACATCTACTACGCGGTCGGCGACGGCGGGCTCGGCTACTCCGAGCAGATCGCCACCTCGATCGTCGGCGCGTACGGCGGCCTGGTGTACGCGTCCGCGATCCTCGGCGGATGGGTCTCCGACCGCCTGCTCGGGGCGGAGCGGACGCTGTTCGGCGCGGCCACGCTCATCATGCTGGGGCACCTGTCCCTGGCCGTCATCCCGGGCGAGGTCGGCCTCGGGCTGGGCCTGGTCGGGGTGGCCGTGGGCGCCGGCACGCTCAAGGCCACCACCTCGACGGTCGTCGGCGACATGTACCGGCGGACCGACGACCGGCGCGACGCGGCGTTCTCCATCTATTACATGGCGGTGAACATCGGCGGCCTCCTCGGGCCGTTCGTCACCGGTGCGCTGTGGGACACGCACGGCTTCCACTGGGGCTTCGGCGCGGCGGCCGCCGGCATGGCGGTCGGACTCATCCAGTACGTCGCGATGCGCGGGGCGACGCTCAAGGGGGTCGGGGCGACCGTCCCGGACCCGCTGCCCCGCCCCCGGCGGCTGCCGTACCTGGGCGTCGGCGTCGTGGTGGTGGCGCTTGTGGTGGCGGCCATCGCCACCGGCCTCATCCCGCTCGAGTCACTGGCGAACATCGTCACCGGCATCGCGGTGGTGGGAGCGATCGCCCTGTTCGCCATGCTCCTGGGCAGTGCCAAGACTCAGCCGGTCGAGCGCAGCCGCGTGATCTCGTTCATCCCGATGTTCGTGGCCTCCGTCGCCTTCTGGGCACTGTTCCAGCAGCAGTTCACCGTGCTCGCGATCTACTCGGATCAGCGTCTCGACCGGACCCTCGGCGGCTGGGAGATGCCCGCGAACTGGGTGCAGTCCATCAACCCGTTGTTCATCATCATCTTTGCCGCCGTGTTCGCCACCCTGTGGACCAAGCTCGGGGACCGGCAGCCGTCCACGCCCCTGAAGTTCGCGCTGGCCAACCTCATCATGGGTGTCGCCTACCTGGTGTTCCTGCTGTTCGTGGGCAGCACGGCCACCCCGCTGCTGGGGATCGTCGGCATCCTGTTCCTGTTCACCATGGCGGAGCTGCTGCTGTCGCCGGTGGGGCAGTCGCTGGCCACCAAGCTCGCCCCGGAGGCGTTCAAGACGCAGATGGTGGCGTTGTTCTTCCTCACCGTCTCGATCGGCAGCGCCCTGTCCGGCGTGCTGGCGGCCTTCTATGACCCGGCCGACGCGTCCGCCGAGCGGGCGTACTTCCTGGTGTTGGGCGTGGCCTCGATCGCGGTGGCGGTGGTCATGGCCCTGCTCGCGCCGTGGATCCGGAAGCGGATGGTGGGGGTTCGCTGAGCCGGCCCGGCCCGCCGGGCGTCAGTCGGCGGAACCCGACTGCCACTTGTCCCACGGCACCGACCAGTCCCCGTTCTTCCACTGTTCGAGCTCAGGGCCGCCCGTTCCGCGGATCTCCACCACGTCGCCGGTGGAGGCCTGGTCGAAGTACCACTGGGCGTTGCCCGCCGAGAGGTTGAGGCAGCCGTGTGAGGTGTTGGTGTTTCCCTGGGCCCACACCGTCTCGGGCATGGCGTGGAAGTAGATGCCGTTGTTGGAGATGCGCACCCCGTGGGCGACGGTGACCTTGTAGCCGGTGGTGTCGGTGATCGGCAGGCCGTAGCTGGAGGAGTCCATGAGCACCGAGCTGGCCTTGTCGAGCACCGTGTACACCCCGGACTGGGTCCAGAAGTGCATGGACACGTCGCCGTAGGTGGCCCACCCGCCGCGGCCCATGGAGGTGGGCATGCTCTGGACGAGTTCGCGGTCGTGGAAGACGTCGACCGATTTGGTCGCGTCGTCGACGATCGTCACGCGGCGTTCACCGATCGTGAAATCGGCCTCGTCACCCTCTCCGCCCCACTGGTCGCCGCCGAGCTCGCGACCCTCGGTGTCGAGGTCCACCTGCACGCGGGTGCCGGTCTCGTAGTAGTGCTCTGGCCGCCAGTGCGCTGTCGCGTCGTCGAGCCAGTACCAGTTGCCCTCGACGGACGGCTCCGTGGTGACCTTCATGTGCTTCTCGGTCTGCTCGCGGTCGGCGACCGGCTGGTCGAACTTGGCCACCGCGACGATCCCGACCCCGTAGTCGCGACCCGATTCCAGGGGCGCACCGCCCGTGGTGAGCAGCTGCGGGGTGACCACTGCCTGTGGCTGCGCCATCGTGAACGTGCGCGTGTCGGTCGTCGGCCCGCCGGACGCGCCCTCGTAGGTCACCTCGAGCGTGTAGGTCCGCCCGTACCCCAGGATCACCGCGGGGGCCCACTCGGAGCCGTCGACGGTGAGGTCGCCCTCGATCTCCTTGCCGGCGTCGTTGGTGAGCACGGCCTCGGTGATCTCGCCGCCGGAGACGCTCGCGGACACGCCGTCCACCACGGGCACGTCGGTCGCGCCGTCGGCCGGCGTGACGTTGAGCGCCGCGGGCGGCGGGGACTGCTCGGACTGCTCCGTGGCCGGGGTCGTCTCGCCGGCCGAGCCGGCGGGGGTGGGGATCGTGCACCCCGCGACGACGAGCACCAGGGACAGCAGGCCCGCGAGAAGGGCCGACGCGGAGGCGCGCGGGGACGTGGAGACGGTGGCGGCGGTGGACGCGGGCTGGGGCGGGGCGGCGGACATGCAGGACTCCGGGACGAAACGTGGGAATGCGCCGGATACTCCCGGCATGGCCCCATTGTGCCCGCCGGGTCCGACATCGGACCCGCCCCGGGCCGGAACGTCAGCGTGTAGTGTCCGAGTTGTGACCGCGGGCGCCGGAGGCGGGTAGAACTGGGGCATGGGTATCGAGCGACCAGTCACCATCATCGGCGGCCACGGCAAGATCGCACTCCGCGCGGCGCGCCTCCTCACCGACTCGGGTGCCGAGGTCAACTCGGTGATCAGGAACCCCGACCACGAGGCGGATGTCCGCGCGACGGGCGCGACCCCGGTGGTCGCGGACATCGAGACGCTCGACGTCGACGGGCTCCGCGAGGTGCTGCGGGGCAGCGGCTCGGTGCTGTTCTCTGCGGGCGCCGGCGGCGGGAACCCCCAGCGGACCTACGCGGTGGACCGCGACGCCGCGATCCGCACGATCGACGCGTGCGTGGCCGAGGGGATCGGACGGTACGTCATGGTCTCCTACCAGGGAGCCCGCGAGGACCACGGTGTCCCGGAGGACAACTCCTTCTTCCCCTACGCCGAGTCCAAGGCCGCCGCGGACAGCCACCTGCGCGGCTCCGGCCTCGACTGGACCATCCTCGGGCCGGGCAAGCTGACCGAGGAGCCGGGGCGCGGGTCGATCGGGATCGGCGACCAGATGCGCGAGGACCGCGCCACCAGCCGGGACGAGGTCGCGGCGGTCGCGGCGGCGGTCCTGCACCGGCCGGACACCGTCAACCGCACCATCGAGTTCACCGACGGCGAGACGCCGATCGGGGAGGGGCTCACCAGAGACTGAGCGGCCACGGACCCCGGGCGCGCCCCGCGGGCCGGCGATGCGGCGGGGTACGCGGGCGTCCCGGAAGGAGAACGCCTGACCCGCAGCCGGTTCGGCCCGGTGTGGCGGGCCGGACCGGCTAGTATCCGACGGGTGAGGATCATGGTGGCCTGCTCGTGGGTCACCGCCGTCTGCGCACTTCTCACCGCGCTGTGGACCGTGCCGCAGACCCTGTTCACCGGGAGCGTCACGGTGAGTCCCCACCCGCTGTTCCACATCCTCTTCCTGTTCCCGGGGCAGATCGGCGTCCCCGTCTGCCTGCTCGCGACGTTCCACGCCGTGGTGCTGATGGTCAGGAGGGAGTTGGCCCTCCTGCACGAGAAGGTCCTGGCCGGCGGGCAGGTGCTCACCGTGCTCCTGCTTGCGGTGTGCGCGTACGTGCTGGTCAATCCCAGTTCCACGGGCGGCGAGTTCAGGACCATGGCACTGGCCTTCCAGGCGGGACAGCTCGTGGTGGCGGTCGGCCTGGTGCTGCGGGTGGCACGGCGCCACCGGGTCCTCGGCACCGATCAGCCGGGGACGGGTGCCGGGCCGGGGCCCGACTGACACGATGGGGGCATGCGTGCCATCCACATCTCCAGCCATGACGGACCCGACGCCATCGAGGTGGTGGACGTGGACGAGCCGGAGTCCGGCTCCGTCCTCATCGACGTCCACGCCGCCGGCGTGACCTTCCCCGAGGTGCTGCAGACGCGCGGGAAGTACCAGATCTCGCCGCCCATGCCGTTCGTCCCCGGCTCCGAGGTGGCGGGCGTCGTCCGCTCCGCGCCGGAGGGCTCGGGGCTCGCCGCGGGCGACCGGGTGTGTGCGATGCCCGGTCTCGGTGGGTTCTCCGAGGTCGTCGCCACGGACCCCTCCCAGGTGTTCCGGCTGCCGGAGAACCTCAGCTTCGTCCAGGGCGCGTCCGTGCCCATGAACGTCCTGACCGTCCACTTCGCGCTCTCCCATCGCGGCCGGTTGCGGTCGGGCGAGACCGTGCTCGTGCACGGCGCCGGGGGTGGCATCGGCATCGCCGCCACCCAGTACGCCACCGCGGTCGGGGCGCGGGTCATCGCCGTGGCCTCCACCGAGGAGAAGCGGGAGCTGGCCAGGAAGGCCGGCGCGTCGGAGGCGATCCCGCCGGACGGGTTCAAGGACGCGGCCAAGGAGCTCACCGACGGCAGGGGTGTCGACATCGTGGTGGACCCGGTCGGCGGTGACCGCTTCACCGATTCGATCCGGGCCCTCGGGCAGGAGGGGCGGATCCTCGTGATCGGTTTCACCGGCGGCGAGATCCCCACCGTCAAGGTCAACCGGCTCCTGCTCGGCAACAAGAGTGCGATCGGTGTGGGCTGGGGCGAGTACTGGATGTCCAACCCCGGCTACCTGCAGAAGCAGTGGGCCGAGGTCGAGCCGCTGTTGGCCGACGGGAAGCTCGACCCGCTGGTGGGCGCCGAACTCCCGTTGGAGAAGGCCTCCGAGGCGCTCCAGCTCATGGACGGCCGCGGGGCGGTGGGCAAGATCGTGCTCACGACCCGCTGAGGCCGCCTTCGTCGTCGGCGCAGGACTTGCTGTCGTGTCCCCTACGGGTACACTCAGGTTAGGCAAGCCTAAGTGGGAGAGTGTGTATGGCGAAAAAGCGTGACCCCATCCGATTGGAAGTCCTCCGCGGTGAGTGGCTGACCCCTGCCCTGCGCAGGCTCGTCCTGGGCGGCGAGGAGTTCGCGCGCTTCGTGCCCAACGGCTTCACCGACGCCTACGTCAAGCTGCGGTTCGGCACCGAGGAGGCGCCGGAGATGCGGACCTACACGGTTCGCGAGATCGACGAGGACGCAGGCGAGATGGTGATCGACTTCGTCGTCCACGGCAGCGCCGGGCTGGCCGGCCCCTGGGCCCGGGATGCCGCGCCCGGCGACCAGATCACGATGCTCGGCCCCGGCGGCGCCTACAGCCCCGACCCGGACGCGGACTGGCACCTGCTCGTGGGTGACGAGTCCGCGCTCCCGGCCATCGCGGCGGCCGTCGAGGCGCTTCCCGCCGGCGCGGTCGGACAGGTGATCGTGGAGGTCGACAGCGCGGACCATCAGCTGGAGCTCCCCGTCCCGGACGGCGTCGACCTCACGTGGCTGCACCGGTCCACCGCCGAGCCCCCCGCCCGCGATCCGCAGGACGCGGCCGCCACCATCGCCGCGGACACCCCGCTGGCCCGGGCCGTGCGCAGCGCCCCGTGGCCGGAGGGGCAGCCGCACGTCTTTGTCCACGGAGAGGCCCACACCGTCATGCGCGGGATCCGCCCGTACATCCGCTCCGAGCGGGGCGTACCCGCCGACCGGGCCTCGATCTCCGGCTACTGGCGCCGGGGCCTGGACCACCAGGACTTCTCCGCGTGGAAGAGCGAGTTCAAGAAGGTCGACGACAAGGTCAGCGCCTGAGGGGCCCCGCCCTCACCGCAGCGCCTCCAGCCGGCGCCCGGCCTCGGCCAGCACCTCGGGGCGCTTGCAGAACGCGAACCGCACGAGGTGTGACCACTCGCCGGCGAAGTCGTCGACGAACGGGCTGAACGGCACCGCCGCCACCCCCACCCGCTCGGGGAGCTCCAGGCACCACCGCGCCGCGTCGGTGACCCCGAGCGGGCGCGGATCGGCGGTGAGGAAATAGGTGCCCCGGGTGGCGACGACGTCGATCCCCAGTCCGGTGAGGATCCCCGTGAGCTGGTCGCGCTGCTCGCGCATCCCGGCGCGCACCGCCCTGATCCACTGGTCCTCGTGGCGCAGGGCGTGTGCCACTCCCAGCTGGAGCGGGGTACCGGCGGCGAAACTCATGTACTGCTTGGCGGCCCGCGCCCCCGCGACGAGGTCGGGCGGTCCGGTGAGCCAGCCGATCTTCCACCCGGTGCAGTTGAGCATCTTGGCGGCGCTGGAGATGCGTACCGTCCGCTCGCGCATCCCCGGCAGCGTGGCGATGGAGACGTGCTCGTGGCCGTCGAAGGTCAGGTGCTCGTAGACCTCGTCCGAGATCGCGAGCGCGTCGAACTCCCGGCACAGGGCGGCGAGCTCGGCCAGGTCCTCCCGCGGCAGCACGGCCCCGGTCGGATTGTGCGGCGTGTTGAGCAGTACCGCCCGGGTGCGGGGCGAGAACGCCTCCCGCAGCGAGTCCACGTCGAGACGGTAGGAGTCCCCGGCGCGGACCAGTCGCGCCGAGCGACGCGTCGCCCCGGCCATGGCGACGGTCGCGGCGTAGCTGTCGTAGAACGGCTCGATCACCACCACCTCGGCGTCGGGCTCCACCAGTCCCACCACCGCGCCGGCGATGGCCTCCGTGGCGCCCACCGTCACCAGGACCTCGGTGTCCGGGTCGTAGGTCAGCCCGGTGTGGTCGGCCACGTGCCCGGAGATCGCCGACCGCAACTCCGGCACGCCGGCGCCGGGCGGGTACTGGTTGTGCCCCTCGCGCATCGCCCGCGCCGCGGCCTCGATCATCGACGCGGGCCCGTCGGTGTCCGGGAAGCCCTGGCCGAGGTTCACGGCGTCGTGCCGGGTGGCGAGCTGCGAGACCTCCGCGAAGATCGTGGAGGCGTGGGGCTCGAGGCGTCGGACGGTCATACGGGCAGCGTAGGCGGACCGGCGGCGACGGATAGAATGGGCGCATGCCCGCCCCCCTCGACGCCCCGCCCACCACCGTCGGACCGTGCACGCAGCGCCGAGCCGTCCTCGCCGCGCTGCCCGGGGTCGTGGTGCTGCCCGGGATCCTCTCGGCGTGCGGGATGACCGAGCCCCCGGATCCCGCGTCGACGGCCCAGTCCACCACCTCCGTTCCGGAGGCATCCCTCCCGACCGCGGAGGTGCCCGTCGGCACCGCCAAGCAGGTCGAGGCGGGCGGGGAGAACGTGATCGTCGCGCAGCCCACCCCGGGGGAGTTCGTCGCCTACTCCGCCCGCTGCACGCACCAGGGCGGGAACGTCCAGGTGGTGGAGGGGCTGAACCTGCGGTGTCCGCTCCACGGCGCCGAGTACGACGCGACCGACGGCAGCAACACCCGCGCCCCCGCGCCGCGTCCGCTCGACGTGGTGTCGGTGAGCGAGTCGGACGGCCGGTTGACGCTGGGCTGAGGCCCGGGCCCCGCCGCGGGCGCCCCGACTTGCGGCGACCACCGGGCGCGGAGTAGAGATGAGAACACGTTCTCAGGGCGGGGTGGAAGTCCCCACCGGCGGTGATGTCACCGGCCCCATGGCCGGAGGCGAGCCCGCGAGCGCCCCGCAGGTGCGGGGGTCAGCAGACCCGGTGTGATCCCGGGGCCGACGGTCACAGTCCGGACGGAAGAGAACATCGCGCCCCCGCGCGGGCCCGACCGTCAGGTCGTGGCCGGGTGGGTGACGTGGCATAAGCCCTGGGCCGTCTGTGTCGAGCCCGTGAAAGGGGCACACGATGAGCCTTCTCGTCTCCTTCCTCGATGCGCAGCTGCTGATCGGCGGCGTGCCGATCCTGTGGCGCGAGATCGTCGGCAACGTCTTCGGCCTGGCCGCGGCGATCGGCGGCATGCGCCGGGTGGTGTGGGCCTGGCCGGTGGGGATCGTCGGAAACCTCACCCTGCTCACCGTCTTCCTCGGCGGCGTCTTCCACACCCCGCAGGACGTGGACCTCTACGGCCAGGCCGGGCGGCAGGTGATGTTCCTCGCGGTGGGCCTGTACGGCTGGTGGCGCTGGAGCGTCGACCGTCGCCGTAACGGCGGCCTGGCGGGGGCCGGGGCGCCGGCGGTCCGGCCACACTGGGCCACGGGCCGTCAGCGCGCGGGCCTGGCCGCGGGGATGCTCGTCGGCACGGTGGTCTTCGGCTGGGTGTTCGCGCAGCTCGGGTCGTGGGGGCCGTGGGCGGACGCGTGGATCTTCACTGGCTCGATCCTCGCCACCTACGGCATGGCCCGCGGCTGGACCGAGTTCTGGCTGCTGTGGATCGCTGTCGACCTCGTGGGGGTGCCCCTGCTGCTCAAGGCCGGCTACTACCCCTCGGCCGCGTTGTACCTCGTGTACGCGGCCTTCGTGGCCTGGGGGTTCGTCGTGTGGTGGCGCGTGGACCTGGCCGAGCGCGCCGACGCGGCGCGCCACCACGGGGCGTCGGGCCGGCAGCCGGTCGGCTGACGCGGTCGTCGGTGCCGGGGCCCGCTCAGCTCCAGGCTCGTGCGTGGAGGAGGACGTCGACGGCGGTCGCGTGCCCTGCCGGGCGCAGGTCGTGCCGGAGGGAGACGACCTCGAGGCCCTCGGCGGCGCGCGCGAGGTCGGCGACGCCGGGCAGTACGGACGGGTCCTGCGGCCCGCCGACGCCGCGGCGGAGGTTCTCGGCGGCGTGCCCTAGGTAGACCAGGTGGCCGCCGGGCCGCAGCCACTCCCCGGCCCGGCGCAGGGCCAGCCCCAGGGGCTCGGGGTCCAGGTGGAGGAACCCGACGACGACGAGATCGACCTCGCCCGGAGGGGTCCAGTCGACGGCGTCGCCCACGAGCCAGTCGACGCTCCCGCTGCGCCCCTCGTCGGAGTCCCTGTCGCGCGCCTGCTCGATCGCGACCTCGGAGAAGTCCACTGCGTGGACGTGCCAGCCGTGGGCGGCCAGCCAGCGGGCGTGCCGCCCGTCGCCGCAGGCCAGATCGACCGCGGTGCCCACGCCGAGGCCCGCGTCCTCGGCGGCGGTGACCTCCGAGACGACCCGCGCGGCGGGCGTGGTGCCCCACGGATCGGGCTGGGCGAGATATCGGGCGTTCCAGTCGGCGGCGTCCACGGTGATGCGGTCCTCTCGGGTCGGCGGGCGGGCAGGGCTCGTGCGGTCAGTCTCCCAGTGTGGTCCACGGCGTGTCGCCGGGCCACACTGACGAAGATACCCCGGGCCGTATAGCCTACGCGTCGCGCGAGGGAGACGATGGCGGGTGACGGCAGGGAGGCGACGATGACGCAGGCACCGGGCCCGGCGCCGGGATCCTCGGACGGACAGGCCTTTGCGCGCACCTGGCCGGTGCTCAGTGCTGTCGCGGACCGGGCCGGCCTCGGCAGGACCCGCGCCCGTCTGGTCTCCGGGCTCGCGGGGGTGGTCGTCGAGGTGGGCGCGGGCAGCGGCGTGACCTTCGCGCACTATCCGGCCACGGTGACGCGGGTCGTCGCGGTCGAGCCCGACCCGCACCTGCGGTCCCGCGCCGAGCGGGCGGCGCGGCGGGTACCCGTGCCGGTCGAGGTCGTCGACGCCGTCGCGGAGGCGCTCCCTGTTGCCGACGCCGCCGCCGACGCCGTGGTGTTCGGCCTGGTGCTGTGCACGGTCCCGGATGTCACGGCCGCCCTGGATGAAGCCCGCCGGGTGCTCGCGCCGGGAGGGGAGGCGCGACTGATGGAGCACGTGCGTGCCGGGGGCACGCTGGGCCGGGTGGCCGACCGGATCGCGCCCGCATGGGGCCACTTCGGGGGCGGCTGCCGACCGAATCAGGACACGGAGGCGCTGCTCGCGGCGGCCGGGTTCGACGTCTCGGGGCTGCGGACCAGGCCGTTTCCTCCGCTGGTGCCGCTCATGCCGATGCTGACGGGCTCAGCGACCCCGGTGTGACGCCGCGGCCCGGCTGCTCAGGTGGCGGCCCGCGCCTCGCGCATCGGCGGGCGCTCGACGGGCGTCACCGCCACGGTCTCCGAGACGAACTCCCGGGTCTGTGGATCGCGCCGGTGCAGGGTGAGGCTGTCGCCGAGCGGGGCGGCCCCGGCAACCCGCCGGTGCCGGAGTAGTCGTGAGTGCACGGCGAGGTGCTGGTGCAGGGCCATCACCGAGAGTGCCGAGTCGGGGGAGTTGCGGTGCGTGCGGACCCCCAGGTCCACCTGGGCGAGTGCGTCGAGGCCGTGCGCCTCGTAGAGGTCGATGAGGATCCCGATGTCCACGCCGTAGGCCCCGGCGAAAGGGATCGCCTCGAGCGCCTCGCGGGTGCCCGCGTACTCGCCGGCCAGGGGCTGGATGACCCCGGCAAGGGCCGGCCAGTGTGCGGCGAGCAGCGGCCGCGCGACGAGCTCGGTGATCCGCCCGCCCCCCGCGGGCAGGACCGTGCGGCCGTCGTCGAGGGGGCGGTCGTAGGCGCCTTTGCAGAACACCACGCCGGGATCGGTGAGCAACGGTCCCAGCAGCCCGACCGCGTAGTGCGTGTCGAACTCGCGCAGGTCGGAGTCGATAAAGGCGATCACGTCGCCGTCGGTGGCGGCCAGCGACTTCCACAGGGCCTCGCCCTTGCCGGGTTCGTCACCCAGGGCCGGCAACACCTCGCCCTGGGCCACCACCCGAGCGCCCGCGCGGGTGGCGACGGCCGCCGTGGCGTCGGTGCTGTGGGAGTCGACCACCACGAGCTCGTCGATCAGCGGCGTCCGCTCGACCAGGTCCTCGTGGAGCGACCGGACGATCCGGCCGACCGTGGCCTCCTCGTTCCGCGCGGGCAGGACCACCGAGACGCGGCGGCCGGACTTGGCCGCGACGAGCTGCTCCGCACGGAAGTCCGTCCCCCGGTAGGTGCGGCGCGCAGACCACTCGCCGACCGGGTCGAGCCGGTCCGTCAGCCCGGTTGAGGAGTCCGTGGTCACGGCATCGATCCTGCCAGAGGATCTCCCGTGCCGCGCCGGCGGTCGACCGGCGCGGGCAGCTCGTGGCGTGTGCCACGATGCAGGTATGGACTTCACCCCCTCTCACCGGGCGCTCGAGCTGACCGAGGCCGTCCGGGAATTCGTGACCGACGAGATCGCGCCGCTCGAGCCGCAGATCCACGCCGACATCGCCCGACGGCGGCTGGCTGGCGAGGACTCGTGGGCGGTGGACCCGCGGCTGGTCGAGCTGCAGGGCAGGGCGCGCGAGCAGGGACTGTGGAACCTCTTCCTGCCCGCCGGGCAGGAGGGTCCGTACGCCGAGCGCTACGGGACCCGCGGGGGCGCAGGGCTCAGCAACACCGACTATGCGCCGATCGCCGAGGAGATGGGCCGCTCCTTCCTCGCCCCGCTGGTGTTCAACTGCAACGCGCCGGACACCGGCAACATGGAGGTCCTGCTCAAATACGGCTCGCAGGAGCAGCGTGACCGGTGGCTGGACCCCCTCCTCGACGGCCGGATCCGCAGTGCCTTCCTCATGACCGAGCCCGACGTGGCCTCCTCCGACGCCTCCACCATGGCCGCGACGGCACGCGTGGACGGCGACGAGGTGGTGCTCGACGGCCGCAAGTGGTGGTCCACCGGCGTCGGGCACCCGGACTGCGAGGTCGGCATCTTCATGGGCGTCACCGACCCGGAGGCGCACCGCTACCAGCGTCACTCCATGGTCCTGGTGCCGATGGACGCGCCGGGGGTGACGGTGGAGCGCATGCTCACCGCGCAGGGCGTCCACGACGAGCCCCTGGGCCACGGGGAGGTGAGCCTGGAGGGCGTGCGGCTGCCGGTCTCGAACATCATCGCGGGCCCGGGGCGTGCCTCGGAGATCGCGCAGGGACGGCTCGGGCCGGGGCGCGTCCACCACTGCATGCGGCTGATCGGGCTGGCGGAGATGGCGCTCGACCTGGCCTGCCGGCGCGCCTCCTCCCGGGTGGCGTTCGGCAAGCCGATCGTCAACCTGGGCGGCAACCGGGAACGGCTCGCCGAGTCGCGCATCGCGATCGACCAGGCGCGACTGCTGGTGCTGCACGCGGCCTGGAAGCTCGACACCGTCGGAGAAGCGGCCGTCGAGGTCAGCGCGATCAAGGCCGCGGTGCCCGCGATGGCGCAGAAGGTGATCGACATGGCCATCCAGCTCCACGGCGGCGGCGGGATGAGCGACGACCACCCGCTGGCCGGCGCCTACGCCACGGCCCGGTCACTGCGCCTGGCGGACGGGCCCGACGAGGTCCACCTGGGTGTGGTGGCCCGCGCGATGCTCGCGCCCTATCGGGACGCCGCCACGACGGGGTCCGGGCGGTGAGCGCGACCGCGGCCGGGGTCCCCGGCGCCCGCGCGGTCCGCTCCGAGGACGCGTTCGACGTCGAGGCCGTGGCCGCCTGGCTACGGCGTGTGACGCCCGACGACGCGTCGGTGCTGGCGGGGACCGACCTGGGGGACGACGACGAGCCGGTGCTCCCCGAGGTCCGCCAGTTCTCCGGCGGCGCCTCCAATCTCACCTATCTCCTCAGGTATCCGGGCGCCGACCTCGTGCTGCGTCGGCCCCCGGCGGGCACCAAGGCCCGGGGTGCCCACGACATGGAGCGCGAGTACCGCGTCCAGTCCGCGCTGCGTCCGGTGTTCCCGATGGTCCCGCGCATGGTGGGCTACTGCGGCGATCCGTCGGTGATCGGCTCGGAGTTCTACGTGATGGAGCGCCTCGAGGGCACGATCCTGCGCAAGGACATGCCCCGCGAGCTGCGCACCGACGTGGTCACCACCCGCAGGATGTGCGAGCGGGCGGTGGACGTCCTCGCGGAGCTGCATTCGGTGGACGTCGAGGGCGCGGGGCTGTCCGACCTGGACCGCGGTGACGGCTACGTGCGCCGTCAGGTGGAGGGGTGGTCCGCCCGCTACCGGCGCGCCCGCACCCCGGACGTGCCGGACTTCGAGCCCGTCATGGCCTGGCTCGACGCGCACCAGCCGGAGGACGTGCGCCGGTGCCTCATCCACAACGACTACCGCCTGGACAACCTGGTTCTCTCCCCGGACGATCCGACGTCGGTCATCGGGGTCCTGGACTGGGAGATGGCCACCGTCGGCGACCCGCTCATGGATCTCGGTGGCGCGCTCGCGTACTGGATCGAGGAGAACGACGGGCCGCTGTTCAAGGCGTTCCGCCGGCAGCCCAGCCACGCGCCGGGGATGCTCACCCGCCGGCAGGTGGTCGAGCGTTACACGAGCCGCGCCGGGCTCGAGGTGGACGAGCAGCAGTGGCGCTTCTACGAGGTGTTCGGCCTGTTCCGCCTCGCCGTGATCGCGCAGCAGATCAACCACCGCTACTTCCACGGACAGACCACCAACCCGGCCTTCCGCTCGTTCCGCTTCGCGGTGGCACTCCTCGAGCAACGCTGCGCGCGGATCATCCGTACCGGCTCCGGCTCGCTGACACCGCGGCAGCTGGGCCCGACGGATGTCCTGCCGGAACTGCTCGGCGCGCGGCGGGCGCTCAGCCCCCTCGTCGTCGGGGGCGCGCACGACGCGCGGTCGTGGATCGGCGGGCTCCTCCGCGGGGTCGTCGGCGGTCGCGGGGAGGAGAACTGATGGGGGCGATCCATCTGGTCCGCCACGGGCAGGCGTCCTTCGGGTCCGGCGACTACGACAGGCTGTCGGAGACCGGCCACCTGCAGGGACGGCTCGCGGGCGAGGACATGGCGGCCCGCGGGGTGCGGCCCCACGTGGTGGTCCACGGCGGGCTGCGCCGCCAGCGTGAGACCGCCGAGGCGCTGATCGCCGGAGCCGGGTGGGAGTGCCCGGTCGAGACCGACGACCGGTGGGCGGAGTACGACGCCGACCTCGTCCTCACCGCGGCCCGCGAGGCGGGCGTGGTCTCCGGGCAGGGCACGCTCGACACGGCGGCAGGGTCCGACGAGGCCAAGCGCGAGTTCCAGCGCCAGCTCGACGCCGCGCTCGGTCACTGGGCCGGGCTGGACGCGTTCACCGAGTACGCGACCCGCACCGAGGCCGCGCTCGCCGACGCCGCGGAGCGATCCGGCTCGGGGCGGACGACGGTCGTGGTGAGCTCGGCCGGGACAGCGTCCCTCGCGGTCGCCGGACTCCTGGCCGACCCCGAAGGGGTGGTGGGGGTGTGGGCGCGACTGCAACGCGTCACGGTCAACACCGGGATCGCCCGCATCGTCGTCGGGCGGGGCGGACTCACCTGCGTGGCGGTCAACGAGCACCAGCACCTCGAGCGGGCGGCGGGGCCGGACGAGCCCCGCCGGTTCGTCACACTGCGCTGAAACGAGGAGGTGGCGGCCGGGGATACTCTACGGTCGTGGTGAGCGGATTCGACGGCCGTCACCACCGATCAGGAGCACCCGATGCCCACCTTCCAGCGCGGACACACGACCATCGCCTACACGGACACCGGAGCGCCCGCCGGGCGCGAGGACGCCCCCGTGGTGTTCTTCGCCCACGGACTGCTCTTCTCCGGGTGGATGTTCCAGCACCAGATCGCCGCGCTGTCGGACCGCTACCGCTGCGTCGCGATCGACTTCCGCGGCCAGGGCGACTCGCCCCGCGCCCTCGGCGGCTACGACATGGACACGCTCACCTCGGACGTCACCGAACTGCTGCGGCACCTGCAGATCTCCGTGGTCAACTTTGTGGGGCTGTCCATGGGCGGGTTCGTGGGGATGCGGCTGGCCGCCCGGAACCCGGAGATCGTCCACTCGCTCACCCTGATGGACACCGCGGCCACCGCCGAGGAGCCGGCCAACCGCAGCAGGTACAAGATGCTGGCCAAGGTGTACCGCGCGGCCGGCATCAAGCCGCTGCGCTCCCGGGTCGCCCCGATCATGCTGGCCCGGCAGAACCTCTCGGCCCCGTGGGTGGACGAGTGGCTCGCGCGACTCGAGCGCAACGACCGCGCCGGGCTCGTCAAGGCCATCGAGTCGGTCGCCGACCGCGACCCGTGCGAGGCGGAGGCCGGCCGGATCATCGCGCCGACGCTGGTCGTGGTGGGCGACGAGGACGCGGCCACCCCGCCCGCCAAGTCGCGCCGGTTGCTCGAACTCATCAGCAACACGACGTTCCACGAGATCCCCGGGGCGGGGCACTCCTCCTCGATGGAGCAACCCACCAGGGTCACCTCGGTCCTCGAGGCGTTCCTCTCCGAGCACAACGGGTAGCGGCCGGTGAGACACGCATTGACGGGCAGGGTCTCCGCCTGGCTGACGCTGCTCGTGGTCCTGCTCCTCACCGGCGCGGTGTTCGCCCTGGCGTCGTCGGGGTCCTCCTCCGAGTCACCGACGACCCTGCCGGACGACTCCGAGGCCGCGCTCGTCAGCCGGATCCAGCAGGACTTCCCCGACTCCGGGTCCGTCCCGGCGGTGCTCGTCGTGAGCAGGGAGGACGGCGGCGCCCTCGGCCCCTCGGGCGTCGCCGCGGCCGCTGACGCGGGCGAGCGCATGGCAGGCGTCGTGGGAGCGTCGCCGCAGGGCCCGATCCCCTCCGAGGACGGCGCCGCCGCGCTCGTCCTGGCCCCGGTCGAGTCGGAGCTGCTGTCCAACGGGGAAGGCGGCGAGGTCGTCGCCGAGATGCGCGGTGTCGTGGCCGACGGGCTGGACCCCGGCCTGACGGCCGAACTCACCGGTGGCCCCGGCTTCGCGGCCGACACCGCCGCGGCCTTCGAGGGCGCGGACTTCAGGCTCCTCGCCGCCACCGCGACCGTGGTGGCGGTGTTGCTCATCATCACCTACCGCTCGCCGGTGCTGTGGCTGGTGCCCCTCGCGGTGGTCGCGATCGCCGACCGGGTCGCGGCGCTGCTCTCGACCGTGGTGGGCGACGCCACCGGGTTGACGGTCGACGCCTCGACCTCGGGCATCACCTCCGTCCTCGTCTTCGGCGCGGGCACCAACTACGCGCTCCTGCTGGTCTCGAGATACCGGGAGGAGCTGCGCAGAACGCGGGACCACCGCGCCGCACTGCGGGACGCCTACGGGGGCGCCCTGCCGGCGATCCTGTCGAGCAACATCACGGTCGTCCTCGCCCTGCTCACCCTGCTGCTGGCGACGCTGCCCAACTACCGGGCGCTCGGGGCGTCCGCCGCGGTCGGGCTGCTCGTCGCGCTGGCCTTCGCCGTCATCGCCCTGCCCGCGGCCCTCGCCGTCTGCGGTCGGGGGCTGTTCTGGCCGTTCATCCCGCGCCCGGAGGACATCGGCGCCCACGAACTGCACGACGCGCAGGCGCCGGAGGGGATCTGGGGGCGCATCGCCGCCGCCGTCGCCCGACGCCCGGTGCGCGTGCTGATCTCCTGCGTGCTGCTGCTGGTGGTGCTCGCCTGCGGACTGTTCGGCACCCGCGTGGGGCTGAGCCAGTCCGAGCAGTTCCGGACCGAGTCCGAATCCGCGGCGGGCCTGGAGACCGCCGCGCAGCACTTCCCGGCGGGGGTCACCGACCCGGTCGTCGTCCTGACCCGCGAGGGGACCGAGGACGACGTGCTCGACGCCGCCACGGGCGTCGAGGGCGTGGTCGAGGCCCGCCCGTCGGGTGCCTCGGACCAGGGCTGGGCCAGGCTGTCGGTCACGCTCGACGCCGGCCCTGCCACCGACAGGTCCGAGCAGAGCGTGACCGATCTGCGGGACGCCGTCCGCGGCGTCCCCGGGTCCGACGCACTGGTCGGCGGGTCGGTGGCCGAGGCCGTCGACACCAACGAGGGCAACCTGCGCGACCTGTCCCTCATCGCCCCGCTGATCCTGCTGGTGGTGCTGCTGGTGCTGGTCCTGGTGCTGCGCGCGGTGGTGGCGCCGCTGCTCATCATGCTGGCCACCATCCTGTCCTCGCTCGGGGCTCTCGGGCTGGGCACCTTCGTCACCACCCGCATACTCGACTTCCCGGGTCTGGACGTGGCGGTGCCGCTGTACAGCTTCCTGTTCCTCGTGGCGCTGGGTGTGGACTACTCGATCTTCCTCACGATCCGGGCCCGCGAGGAGGCCGCCACGCTCCCCACCCGCGATGCCATGCTGCGCGCGGTCGCGTTGACCGGCGGGGTGATCACCTCCGCGGGGATCGTGCTCGCCTCGGTGTTCGTGGTGCTCGGTGTGCTGCCGCTGGTGGTCCTCACGCAGGTCGGTGTGATCGTCGCGCTCGGTGTGCTCCTCGACACCTTCGTCGTGCGTACGCTCGTGGTCCCGGCACTGTTCACACTCGTCGGAGACAGGGTGTGGTGGCCCGGCGACCCCCGCCGGGCGCCGGCACGGGGCCCCGCGGTCGACCGGGCGGGGGCCGAATAACCGGAAGGTGGCACCGTGAGCATCGAACTCGAGCACACCATCGGGGTCGACCCCGCGACGGCGTGGGGATACTTCGCCGCACCGGGAGCGATGCGCAGACTCGCGCCCCCGTTCATGCCGCTGCGTCCGCACCGGGAGGCCGACTCACTCCGCGACGGCGTGGCCGTCCTCGTCCCGCGCTCGGCGCTGCCGGGTCCGCTCGGGGCGCGACTGGGTCCGGCGTGGACCGCCACCCACGACCCCGCGGCGTACGTCGACGGCGAACGGTTCGTGGACCGCTGCACCTCGCAGCCGTACGCGGGACTGACCGGGTGGGTCCACGAGCACACCGTGACCGCCGGCCCGGACGGGACCACGGTCCTCGGCGACCGTGTCGACGCCCGGGTCCCGGCCCGGCTCCTCGAGCCGATGTTCGCCTATCGCCACCGCCAGATGGAACGTGACCTCGAGCGGTTCCGGGAACTCGAGGGGCTCGGCGACGGCCGGCCGCGCACCGTCGCCGTCTCCGGGGCGTCCGGGCTCGTCGGGGAGGCTCTCGTCGCCCTCCTGGGCGTGGCCGGCCACCGGGTGATTCGGCTCGTGCGCCGCCCCGCCCGCGCGGCGGACGAGCGCCACTGGGACCCGGAGTCGCCGTCGACGGACCTGCTCGACGGGGTCGACACGCTGGTGCACCTGGCCGGGGCGTCGATCGCGGGCCGGTTCACGGACCGCCACCTCGACCGGGTCCGCGACAGCCGGGTGGGCCCCACGCGCCGGCTCGCCGAGCTGGTGGCCGCGCGGGGCGGCCGGACCGCCCTGGTGTGCGCGTCGGCGGTCGGCGTGTACGGGCCGGACCGGGGCGACGAGGAGCTCGATGAGCACTCCGATCCCGGCACCGGGCCGCTCGCGGAGATCGTGCGGGACTGGGAGGCGGCGTGCGAGCCCGCCCGCCGGGCAGGCGCCCGCGTGGTGACGGTACGCACGGGCATCGTCCTGTCCGGGGCGGGCGGGATGCTGCCCGCCCTGGCCGCCGTCACCCGCACCGGGCTCGGGGGCCGGCTCGGTTCCGGGCGGCAGTGGATGTCCTGGATCGCGCTCGACGACCTCACCGACATCTACCTCCGGGCCGTCACCGACGACGCACTGGCCGGCACGGTCACCGCGGTGGCCCCGCACGCGGTCCGCAACAGCGACTTCACCGACCGCCTGGGCTCGGTGCTCCACCGCCCCACCGTGGTCCCGGTGCCCGCCTTCGCCCCCGGGCTGCTGCTCGGCCAGCGGGGCGGACACGAACTGGCCCTCGCGGATCAGCTGGTCCGCCCCCGCGCACTCGGGGACGCGGCCCACGTCTTCCGGTACCCGCGCGTGTCGGATGCACTCGCGCACGAGCTGGGAGCGGAGGGCCCGCCCGGTCAGCGCTGAAGGATCATCGGCACCAGCACCCGCCTCGCCAGGCTCCGGATGTCGTACTCCGACTCCAGTACCGGCGGGCCGTCGGGCATCACACAGATCGAGTGCAGGTAGCGGCCCACCACGGCGCCGATGTCGTGGGACAACGCGGCCACCTCGTCGTCGTCCATCGCCCTGATGTGGACGTCGGCGCTCCAGGTGTTGCGGACGAACTCGGCGACGATCTCTGTGATCTCCTCCAGCACGGAGTCGGACTGGCTGGCGAGCGTGGACACCGCCTCGTCCCGGTCCACGAGGACCAGTCGCCGGAGCAGGTCGCTCTCCCTGATGTCGAACACCGTGCCGACCAGGAGGTCCTCGACGTGGCGGACCGGGTCCCACTCCAGCGACTCGAACGGGGTGAACCGCGCGTTGACGGTCTTCATCAGCCGTTGGGCCTCGTGCGCGTAGACCTCACGCAGAATCTGCGCGCGGGGGCCCAGCCTGCGGTACAGGGTCACGCGCGTGACCCCCGCCGACTTGGCGATGTCTTCCGTGCTGGTCCCCTTGATGCCCTGGGCCATGAGGAGCGCGCTCGCCGCTTCGATCAGGCGGACGTCCTCCGTGTCGTGAGGGCGGGCGTCGCCTCTACTTCCGTTGTCACCTGTCACGTGTCCATAGTAGGAGGATGTGTCCCGGGACACGACCGGACCTGCCGTACCGACGACGCCCCCGGCCGCTCTCGGCCGGGGGCGTCGTCGATCGCCGGGTCAGAGATCGATCAGCGGGACTGCTCGTCGCCGTCTGCCGGCTGCTCGGGCGCGGCGTCCGAGGCGGGGGATCCGGGCCGGCCCGTCCACTGCTCGGAACCCGGCTGGTGCTCCCCGCCGGCCTGCGAGGGCAGTCCCCGCCGCTCCTCGCCCTGATCGGATGCCGCGGACTCCGGGGCGCCGCCGCCCTCGGACTCGGGCACCATGTCGAACACCCCGGGCTTGGGCTTCGCGGGGCGCTCGTCGATGTCGGAGGAGTCGGTGCCGGCGCCCCGGGCGGCCGCCTCGGCGAGCGCCACCGACCGTGCGATCTCCGGGTCCGTCGAGGTGTCGAACCACTCGGCCGGCGCGGACGGGAGATCGGCGTCCTGGTCGACCTCCGTCGGCTCGTACCGGAACACGCCGTCGTCGTCCTTCTTGGCCAGGGTCTTGGCGAAGTCCTCCAGGGAGTCGCCGAACTGCGAGGGGATCATCCACATCGTGGCGGCCTCGCCCTTGGCCATCTCGGGCAGGTTCTGCACGTACTGGTAGGCCAGCATCTCCGGCGTCGGCTTGGAGGCCTTGACCGAGGCGTTGACCCGCGCGATCGCGGCGGCCTGCCCCTCGGCCACGAGGTAGCGGGCCGCACGCTCACCCTGGGCGCGCAGCATCCGCGACTGGCGGTCGGCCTCGGCGTCCAGGATCGACGCCTGCTTGTTGCCCTCGGCGTCGAGGATAGCGGCCTGCTTGGAGCCCTGGGCCGTGGTGATCGCGGCCTCGCGCTGGCCCTCGGCGGTCAGGATGGTGGCCCGCTTCTCGCGGTCCGCGCGCATCTGCTGCTCCATCGAGTCCTGGATCGAGGGCGGCGGATCGATCGACCGCAGCTCGACGCGGGCCACGCGCAGGCCCCAGCGGCCGGTCTCGGAGTCGAGCACCCCGCGCAGCTGCTTGTTGATCATGTCGCGGCTGGTCAGCGTCTGCTCGAGCGTGAGTCCACCCACGACGTTACGCAATGTGGTGGTGGCGAGCTGCTCCACGGCGATGATGTAGTTGTTGATCTCGTACACGGCCGACTTGGGGTCGGTGACCTGGAAGTACACCACCGTGTCGATGCTCAGCGTGAGGTTGTCCTCGGTGATCATCGACTGCGGCGGGAAGGTGACCACCCGCTCGCGCAGGTCCACCTTCGCGCGGATGCGGTCGATGAACGGGATGATCAGGGTGAGCTGCCCGCTCGCGCTGCGCTGGTAGCGGCCGAGCCGCTCGATGACGGCAGCCTCGGCCTGGGGGATGAGCTTGACCGAGCTCGCCACGATAGCGGCGATCAAGACGACGATGACGGCGAGGAAAACCAAGCCACCCATACGGTCTCCTTAGGGGTGTGTCATGCAGTGGGCCGGGGTCAGACGCCTCGCACGACGATCGCCGTGGCGCCCTGGATCTCATGCACGAGGATCTTCTCGCCTGCCTCGAACGTCTCGCCCTCGAGCAGCGGACGCGCGGTCCACGTGTCGCCGCCGAGCTCCACCAGGCCCCCACCGGAACCCACGGCTTCCACCACGGTCCCGTCACGGCCGGTCAGGGCGGCCGTGTTGGTGTCGTTCTCCGGCAGTGCCGACAACAGACGCTTGCGGGCGAGGGGGCGGACCCCCACGAGCAGGATCACGGAGACGAGTGCGAACGCCAGGGCCTGGCCCCACAATGGTGCGCCCAGGAACGCGGCGGCCGACCCGCCCAGCGCGCCCCCGGCGAGCATCAGGAGGACCAGTTCACCTCCGACCGCCTCGCCGGCGGCGAGCAGTACCGCGGCGCCCAGCCACCCGAGTCCGATATGCATGCCACGACACTACCGGCTGAGGGGCACCGGATGTGACGTCTCTTACGGGCTCCCGGCGTGCGGCCGTCGACGACTATCCTCGTCAGACGTGTCGACTCTTCTGAAGTTCGCGTGGCTCTCCGTGGCCACGGCGGTCGTCACCATCGGTCTCAAGACGTGGGCCTGGTGGATGACGGGATCGGTCGGCCTGCTGTCGGATGCGGCGGAGTCCGTGGTCAACCTGGTCGCCGCCGTCGTCGCCCTCATCGCGATCACGGTGGCCGAGCGCCCGGCCGACGCGGATCACCAGTACGGGCACTCCAAGGCGGAGTACTTCTCGGCGGTGGTCGAGGGGGCGATGATCTTCCTCGCCGCCGCGGTCATCCTCTACACCGGTGTCGAGCGGCTCATCAATCCGGCGCCGCTCGAGTCGCTGGGACTCGGCATGGCGATCTCGGTGGTCGCCGCGGTCCTCAACGGCGTGGTCGGGGCCCTGCTCGTGCGGGCCGGGATCCGGCACCGCTCACCCACGCTCAAGGCCGACGGCAAGCACCTGCTCACCGACGTCATCACCTCGGTCGGGGTCGTGGTGGGCGTGGCGCTGGTGTGGCTCACCGGCTGGGAGGTGCTCGACCCCCTCGTCGCGATCGCGGTGGGCCTCAACATCCTGGTGGTGGGTTACCGGCTGGTGGTCCAGTCCGGGATGGGGCTCATGGACGCCACGCTCCCGGAGGAGGACAACGCGGTGATCGAGGAGATCCTCGAGCGGCACCGCGTCGGCGACCGCGTCGACTTCCACGAACTGCGCACCCGCGAATCGGGGAGATGGCGGTTCGTGGAGTTCCACGCCCTCGTGCCCGGCGACTGGAGCGTGGACCGGGGCCACGACCTGGTGGAGCGGGTGGAGCAGGAGATCCACGCGGCGCTGCCGCACACCCACATCACCACGCACCTCGAGCCGATCGAGGACGATCGGGCGTACAACGACGTGTACTTGTGAACCTCACCGACCCGCTACTCAGCCGGCGCGGGGAGCGGGACCTCGTGCGGCCGGTAGCGGGGGAGTCGCGAGGCCGGCAGGATCGCCAGCGCGCTGGTCCCGGCGAGGAGCAGCAGCCCGAGCTTGAGCGCGCGGAGTCTCTCCTCCTCGTTGACCCGGACGGCTTCGGCCACCTGACGCGGCGTCGCGTCGGTGCGTGAGAGGACCTCTTCGAGCTCCGTGTTGGACACGAAGTCCACACTGTCCAGGTCGACCTGGGCGACGAGGTCCCGCGGGAGCTCGGGGTGCTCCATCACGGCCCGCCCGATGCCTACGCTGAGGAGTGCGACGAGGAGTGCGCCGACCACGGCGGTGCCGACCGCCGAGGCGAGGTTCTGGGTGCTGCCCCGGATCGATCCGACGTCACCGGCGAGTTCTGCCGGCGCCGACGTGACGAGGACATTGAACACCAGTGTGACCAGGGCGCCCTGGCCGATGCCGAACGCGATCAGGCCGACGATCGTGGGGACGGTCTCCCAGTTGTTGGTCACGACGACCGACAGCCAGACCAGGGCCGCGGTGGCGAGCGTGAAGGCGGCGACCCCGATCGTGCGCGGGCTGAACCGCTTGTAGAAGCGCACGATGAGGGTGGCGGTGATGAACACCGTGACGTTGAACGGCATCATCGCCAGCGCCGTCTCGAACGGGCTGCGGCCCTGCACGATCTGGATGTAGAGCGGCACGGTGAAGTTCAGGGCGGCCTCGAGGGCGACCACGATGAACATCGCGTAGACGGCCGCGCGTTCCCGGGAGGTGCCCAGGACGGACAGGTCGACCAGCGGCTCCTTCCCCCCGCGGACACGACGACGGGTCCACAGGAAGAACGCCTGCCCGCAGATGATCCCGAGGAGGATCAATAGGGGCGCGGGCGAGATCCCGCGGAGATCGAAGGGTGCGCCCGGCCCAGCGAGGACCGCGCCCCAGGCGTTGAGGTTGTTGAACCCGAGCGTGAGCAGCACGATCGCGAGACCGATGAGCACCGAGGCCACGAGGTCGATCGTGATGGACGAGTCGCCGCGATCGGACCGGAGGGTGAAGCTCAGGACGAACACGGCGATCGCGAGCGCGAAGACGATCCAGAACACCGGACGCCAGCCCACGAGGGTCCCCAGGGTGCCGCCGATGAGGAAGGCGCTGACGCCGGCGAGCGCGCGTGCCGACCCGAGTGACCCGATCGCGGTGGCCTGTTGGTCTCCGCTGTAGTTCTCGGCGATGAGTGCGACGAGCGCCGGCACGATGATCGCGGCGGAGGCGCCGGCGAGGGCCTGTCCGGCGATGGCCCACCCCGCCGACGGGGAGAAGATCATGAACAGGGAGGAACAGGCGAAGGCGATGACGACGACCCGGAAGATCAGCACCCAGCCGAGACGTTGCCCGAGCTTGGCGCCGGTCATCACGAGCGCGGCGACCACCAGCCCGTAGACCACGATGGTCGAACTCGCCACGGTCATGGGGACCCCGAAGTCGGCGACCATCCCGCCGATCGAGATCGGCAGTGCCGAGACGTTGAAGGACATGAGGACCTGGCCCAGGAACAAGCCGGCCATCGGCAGCCACGACCGCCGGGGGTCCGGTGTCGACGTGACGGACATGAGGTGGGCCTTTCGGTCGACGCAGCTACCCGGCCGTCCGACCATATCGACGAGAGCGTCGGCGGGGCCGGGGATTTCCGCAGATCCCGACCCGACCCGGCCCGCTGAGCGCGGCTAGGCTGGGCCCATGCCGCTGCGCCCCCGTTCCACCCCGCTCACCGGCCGCGGCAGGTCGGGCGGGATGGACCTGGGCACTCGCGCGCTCGTACTGGGTGTCGGTTCCCTGGCGCTGTCCTGGATCCCGGTGCTCAACATCGTCGCGTTCCTCGCCGCGCTGATGGCCGTGGGCTTCGGACTCCTGGCCCGCTGGCCCACCGGCTGGATCGCCGACGAGGAGCCGAACACGCGGCGGGCCCTGTGGGGAGCGGTCCTGGGCGGCGTCGCGATGATCGTCTTTGTGGTCACCGCGGTCCGCTACTCCGCGTTCTGACCCCGGATTCGGAGACCACCCAGCCGATCCCCGTGCGCATCCGGCGGGCGAACGTCCCGGGGCGGGTCGCGCAGCCGGCGTGCCCGCCCTCGAAGGGGAACACGGCACTGCGCGGGAGCAGGTCAGCCATCTCGTCCTGGAGAGACTGCGGGAACGCGAGGTCGCGCATGGTCTTGACCACCGCGACCGGCAGGTTCAGCTCGTGCAGCCACCCGGTGGAGTTGAACCGCGCCACCTCGGAGATCACCGTGCGGTGGGTCGCCACCGGGGTCGACGAGAGTTCACGCAACGCCCAGGCGTGGGGGCTCGTCGCCTCGTCGTCGTCCTCGACCGTGTCCTGGATCTCCTCGGCCACCTCCTCGGGAACGGCGTTGAGCAGGGGGCTGGCGCGCGTGAACCCGCCCATCGTCACCTTCTCCACGGCGTTGCGCTCGGCGCCGGTGCCGGTGGCGGCCAACACCAGACCCGCGAAGCGGGACGGATCGCGGCGGGCGGCGAGCTGGGAGACCATCCCGCCCATCGAGTAGCCGCCGAGGACGGGGGCGGGCAGGTCGAGGTGGTCGACCACACGGTGGACGTCGTCGGCGAGGGTGTCGAAGCTGAAGGGGCCGCGGTAGCCCCGGCCGTGCCAGCGCTGGTCAAAGGTGATGAGCCGGTACTCACCGCGGAGACGTTGGAAGGTCTGGTACCAGTTCAGCATGCCGGTGGCCACCATGCCGTGGAGCAGGACCACGGGGACGAGGCCCTCCTCGCCGGTGTCGTGGAGCCGCGTCCGGACACCGCCCGGCAGGGTCACCATCCGGCCCGGGGGGAGGCGGGACATGTCGGGTGCCATCCGGGGCAGACGCGCCGTGGCCCGGGGCAACCTCGTGACCACCCCCAAGGGGTTCCTCACCATCGGTACCTCCGTCCGTGACCTGTGATGCACTGGAAGCATGACACAGCGCGCCGATCAACCTCTGCAGGACGGGACCATCGAGAAGATCGAGGAGCTCTTCGAGTCGACGGGTCGCGTGGCACGCCGTCACTTCCGTGGCGACCTCGAGGCGTTGGCGGCGGCCGACAAGGGCGGGGCCGCTGGATACGATCCGGTAACCGCGGCCGATGAGGAGATCGAGGCGCTGCTGCGCGCGGGGATCTCACGCTTCAGCCCCGGTGATCGCGTGATCGGGGAGGAGGGAGGCGCCTCCGGCCCGCAGGACGCCCGCCGAACGTGGTTCCTGGACCCGATCGACGGCACCAAGGCGTTCCTCACGGGGATGACCGGCTGGGGCACGCTCGTCGGTGTGGTCGAGGACGGCCGCGCGGTGGCGGGGTGGATGGATCAGCCCGTCCTCGGCGAGACCTTCGCGGCGGTGGACGGACGCGCGGTCGTCCGCCGGCCCGCCGCGGGCGGGGGCTCCGTCGAGGTCACCGATCTCCGCGCCTCGGGGTGCACCGAGCTGTCCGAGGCGATCCTGTACACCACCCACCCGTCGATGTTCGGTGAGGCCGGCGGCGAGGCGCGGCGCCGCTACGACGAGCTGGGGCTCCGCGTGCGGCTGCAGCGCTTCGGCGGAGATTGCTACGCCTACTGCATGCTCGCCGCGGGCCGGGTCGACCTGGTGGTCGAGTCCGAGCTCAACGCGTACGACATCGTCGCCCTCATCCCGATCGTCGAAGCCGCCGGCGGTGTGGTCGTCGGATCGGACGGTGGCCAGCCGTTGGAGGGCGGGACCGTGGTGGCCGCCGCGACGCGCGAGCTGGCCGAACAGGCCTGGGCGGTGCTGCGGCCGGAGGGCTGATCGCCTGCTCCCGAGTAGGATCCGGGCTCGTGACCGACCCGCTCTTCGCACTGGAGCGCGACCCCGCCGTGCTGGGGCCCGGCGCCGTGCACATCCCGGGGTGGATGGACCGTCGCCGTCAGGAGTTCCTGTTGCGGGCCTGCGCCGACTGGGCCGCGGTCCGCCCGCCGCGCACCGTGGTGCTCCCCGGCGGAGGACGGATGTCGGTGCGCACGACCATGCTCGGCCGGCGCTGGTCCCCGTACCGGTATGACGACGACGAGCCCGTCCCGCCGCTGCCGGACTGGCTCGTGCGCGCGGCGCGGTCCGCGCTCGAGGCGGCCTCGACTGTCGATCACCGGGTGGCCACCGACGCCGGGCGGCCGCTCGCGCCCGAGGACTACACGCCCGACGCGGCACTGGTGAACCTCTACGGCCGTGGCTCCACGATGGGCCTGCACCAGGACAAGGACGAGGCGAGTGGTGCCCCGGTGGTGTCGCTGAGCCTGGGGGATTCGTGCACGTTCCGCTTCGGTACCCCGGAACACCGCGGTCGACCGTACGAGGACGTCCGCCTGGAGTCCGGTGACCTCGTGGTCTTCGGTGGACCGTCGCGGTTGTCGTTCCACGGCGTCCCCAAGGTCTTCGACGCCACGGCCCCCGGCTGGTGCGCGGAGGTGCTCGGCGGAACACCTGGCCGGGTCAACATCACGCTGCGGGTGACCGGGCGGCCTACGGTGGAGGCATGAGTCACGGCGCGAACCAGCTCACCGGTCGAGGGCGGATCATCCTGTCAGTTGCGGTCGTCGCCCTCCTCGCGGTGGTCGCCGCCGTGGCGACCGTGGTGATCTCCTCGGCGACCTACGACCCGACACCGCGCACGCTGTCGCCGAAGACCCAGGTGGCCGCCGGGTCGGACCATGTGGACGCTGAGGCGGGAGTGGAGGTCCGGGTGCCCGAGGGGTGGCGCGTTGAACCGGGAGACCTCGTGTACGGCAGTACCGCGCTGGTCCCCGAGCCGGTCGACGGCCTCCCGCCGGGGCAGACGGGCGGCGGGATCGTCTTGGTCGGCGCACTGACGCCCAACTTGTTCGCGGCGCACGAGACCGATAACCAGCGGTCGGCCGCCGCCATGAGCTCGGGGATGGGGGAGTACTTCCTGCCCGTGCCGGGTCAGCGGACAGAGCAACGCATGGAGGAGATCTCCAGCGACCTCGGCGACGGGTGGGCCATGTCCTACCGCGTGGTCCCCGACCGGTCCCTCGGTGCGACCTCGGCGACGGGAGCGGCCGCAGGCGGGCTCGTCTACGCGGCCGTCGTCGGCGAGGGCGAGCAGCGGTACTGGCTCACCTACGTGGGCACGCCCGGGGACGGGGCGATGGAGTCGCCCGGGCGCGAGTGGGCGGACGAGATCGTCGAGCGGCTCCACCGGACCGAGGGCGACGACGATGTGGCGGCGGTGGAGAACGCACCCGGCCAGACCGCCTGAGACCCCGAGCGCCTCGCGGTGCCGGGGCACCGTCCTGCGACGGCTTCTGTCGGCGCGCCCCAGCGGGTATTGTTCCGGTATTCTTCCTATAGAGAGGAAGAGGATCGGAATTATGACGCTTGCTGTGGGAGGTTTTGAGGAGGCCGTCCAGGCGACTGCAGATGCGCTCGTGGCCCCGGTCGATACGGCCGCGCAGGAACGCGAGGCGGTCGAGGAGTTCATCACCGAGCTGACCGACCTCGCTCTGGATCTGGGCAGCCGTTGGCCGTCCGGGGCCCCGGCGACCGAGGTGCAGGGGCTGTGGACACTGCTCAAGCGGGCCCGTGAGGCGTATGCCGTGGACGATCGCGAGGGCCTGGAGCTGGCCTTGGTGGGCATGCGGACGGTCCTGTCCCGCATCCGGCTGCAAGTTCACCGGGAGCAGATCGACGACCCGGGGGAGGCGATGGCGTTCCTGGACTCCTGGTTGAGGGGCTGGAGCGCCGAGGATCTCGCCCGGGTGGTGGGCGCGCAGCCTCGCGTGCTGTCGAACTGGCGCTCGGGCACTCGTCCCCGCAAGGCCGCTCTGGAGAGGCTGCAGCTGGTCGCCGAGCTGGTGATGGAGCTGCGGACCACGATGACGGCCCGCGGGATCCGTCTGTGGTTCGACAATCCTGTCGCTCAGCTGGGCAGCCGGTCACCGCTGCAGGTGCTCGATGAGCACGAAGGTGATGCTCGGTCGGAGCTGCTGGACTTCGTTCGTGGTGGACTCCGTTAACCGGAGCGCGCCGGAGCGGGTGCCGGTCGACGTTTCGGCGTTCAGGCAGGTGGCTCCGGGGATGCCTCCGCTGTGGCATGACGCCGGGCTGGGCGGTGCACCGACGCAGTCTGATGGGCGGTGGCACCGGCGTGGCGTGGGGTTCGCCCAGTACTTCTCGCTGTCGCCGGCCGGCGCGTGGGCGGAGTTGATCAGGTATTTCGGTCTCCGGTCCCCGGAGCAGGTGGTGGAACAGCGGCGATCGCTGTGGCACGCGCATGTGGAGGTCGAGGACGTCGCCGACCTGTCGACGTTCGACCGCTGGGTCGCGTGCGGGCTCGATCCGATGGACGCCGTCTCGGATGATCACGCCGGATGTCAGCGGGTGGCGCAAGGGTTGGTCGAGCAGGGCTACCGGGGCGTGCTGGCGCCGTCAGCAGCGTTGCCCGAGGCCATCAACATCACGGTGTTCGGGGGCAGGTACGAGCAGGAGGCGATCGCTGACCCGCGGACACTGGCGCGCCGTGATGATCGTTGGCTGCGGGTGGCCGTCGCGGCGGAGGGTGCGCATCCACCGCAGGTCCTGGTGACCAGGACTCGGTATCGGGGCCAGCCGCACGGTGGGTACGAGGACTGGGCCTCGCCGTAAGTGCCCGCGTCAGGGGCGCATGCGTCGGAACCCCACCACGGGGCGGCCGCCGGCGAGGTCCTCCCGGGCCTCGGTCACCATCTCGACCTGTTTGCGGGCCTGCTCGCGGACGGGGGTCCCGGGGTCGAGCACCGACAGGTACTCGGAGTGCTCGGCCAGCGCGTCCACCGCCAACTCGACGAACCCCTCCACGTCCACATAGTGAGTGGCCTCGGGGGAGGACTCGAACAGCGTGGTGGGCCGCCCCTCGGAGGCGTCCACGCCCACTGCGGCCACCACGTCGTCGTAGGCCGCCATCACGGCCTCGCCGAACTCCATGTGATCGCTCTGGTTGGGAAAGCCCGGCGCGAACTCGGGGCCGGAGTACAGCGAGAGCACCACGTCGGGGCGGTGCCTGCGGATCGCGTCGGCGATCGAGTCCCGCAGCTCGGCGTTGTTGACGATCCGGCTGTCCGGGAACCCCATGAACTCCACCTGGTCCACCCCGACGACGGCCGAGGACCGTCGCTGTTCCTCCTCGCGGATCGGGCCCGCCACCGACGGGAGCATCCCCTCGATCCCGGCCTCGCCGCTCGAGGCGAGCACGTACACGACGCTGCGCCCCTCGGCGGTCCAGCGCGCCACCGCCGGGGACATGCCGTACTCGGGGTCGTCGGGATGGGCGACCAGCACCAGGCACCGGGTCCAGTCGGTGGGGAACGGGTCGGGCAGGGGGGCGTCTGCGGAGCGGGCGTCGGGAGTAGTCATGCCACGAGTATCACCCGAACGCCGCCGGTCTCGCCGGGCCTCGCGGATGACCACGGACGTAAGCTGGAGCCCTCGTCGTCGTCGACACCCACCGAAAGGCCCCTCATGTCCGCACTCTTCCCCGACCACCGCCCCTCCTGGGAGACCGACGACCACCGGCTCCTCCGCGATCACGCCCGCGCGTTCTTCGCCAAGGAGATGACGCCCAACCAGGAGAAGTGGGCCGAACAGAAGTACGTCGACCGCGAGACCTGGATGCGCACCGGGGAGGCCGGCCTCATCTGCCTGGACGTGCCCGAGGAGTACGGCGGACAGGGCGGCGACCCGGCGATGGAGTACCTGGTCACCGAGGAGTTGGTGTACTCCGGCGACACCGCGTTCGGTATGGGCGTGGGCTCCACCATCACCCCGCACTACGTGGTCAACTACGCCACCGAGGAGCAGAAGCGGGCGTGGTTGCCCAGGATCTGCTCCGGCGAGTGGATCTCGGCGATCGCCATGTCCGAGCCCGGCGCCGGCTCCGACCTCCAGGGCGTGCGCACCGCCGCGAAGCGCGACGGCGACAGCTACATCATCAACGGCTCCAAGACCTTCATCTCCAACGGCGGCTCCGCCGACTTCGTGGTGGTGGTGGCCAAGACCGACGTCGAGGCCGGACACAAGGGGATGGCGCTGTTCGCGGTGGAGGCCGACACCCCCGGCTTCGAGCGGGGCCGCGTGTTGGAGAAGATGGGCCGCCACGGCGCGGACACCGCCGAGTTGTTCTTCAACGACATGCGCGTGCCCGCCGCCAACCTCCTCGGCGGCGAGGAGGGGCACGGCTTCTACCAGCTGATGAACCAGCTGCCGCGCGAGCGCCTGGCCATCGCCGTCGACGCGCTGGCGATGGCCGAGGCCGCCGTCGTGGAGACCCTCGAGTACACCCGCGAGCGGCAGGCGTTCGGCAAGCCGATCCTCGACTTCCAGAACACCCGCTTCGAGCTGGCCCACTGCAAGACCCAGGTGATGGCCACCCGTGCCTTCGTGGACCTGTGCATCGAGCGCGAGATCGCCGGGGAGCTCGACGCGGTCACGGCCTCGATGGTCAAGCTGCAGGCCACCGACATGCTCGACGACGTGGTGGACCGCTGCCTCCAGCTCTTCGGCGGCTACGGCTACATGATGGAGTACCCCATCGCGCAGAAGTACGCGGCGGCCCGCGTCATGCGGATCTACGGCGGCACCAACGAGATCATGAAGGAGGTCGTCGGCCGGGCGTTGTGAACCCGGTCCGGCGGCCGCGGCGCTACAGGCCCTCGACGATCCCGAGGAACTCCTCCGCGTAGGCCAGGTGCGTGCGCAGGCGGTCGAGCCGGGCCGCGGCCTCGGTGCGGATCTCGGCGATCGTGGCGGCTGAGGCCTCGGGGTCGGACTGCCGCTGGTCGAGGGCGCGCCGGAAGTCCGTCATGCGCTCGAGGCTGAAGCCGAGCGGCTTCATCCGACGGATCAGCAGGAGGCGTTCCACGTCGGTCTCGGTGTACAGGCGGAAGCCGCCCGGGGAGTGGGCTGACGGGCTCACCAGCCCCAGCTCGTCGTAGTGGCGCAGGCTGCGGATCGACAGCTCGGTGCGCTCGGCGACCTCACCGATCTTCATCGTTGGCTCGCCCGGCCGGTCCGGCTCGCCCGACCTGCCCGGCTCGGTCTGTTCGCCCTGGTTTGGTCCGCCCACAACTCTCCCGTTACGGTAGCTTCCGACCCTCTCACCGTGTGAGGGTTCTGACGACAACTGTAGGTGATCCGTGACCGACGAGTTCCCGACCGGCGTGCTCCCCTCCTTCCGGGCCGCGTTCTCCTCCGTGGCGCGGCTGCGCACCGAGGTGCTGGCCGGGCTCGTGGTGGCGCTGGCCCTGATCCCCGAGGCGATCGCCTTCTCGATCCTCGCGGGCGTCGACCCGCGGATCGGGCTCTTCGCGGCGTTCACCATGGCCGTGACCATCGCGTTCACCGGCGGCCGCCCTGCCATGATCTCCGCGGCGACAGGCGCGATCGCCCTGGTGATCGCCCCGGTCGTCGAGGAGTACGGCGTCGACTATCTCATCGCCACCGTCCTCCTGGGCGGTGCCATCCAGGTGGTGCTCAGCGTGCTCGGCGTGGCCAAGCTCATGCGGTTCATCCCCCGGTCGGTCATGATCGGCTTCGTCAACGCGCTGGCGATCCTCATCTTCCTGTCCCAGATCCCGCACCTGATCGGGGTGCCGTGGCTGGTGTACCCGCTGGTGGTGGCCGGGATCGCGATCATGGTGTGGTTCCCCAGGCTCACCACGGTCATCCCGGCGCCACTCATCGCGATCATCGCCATCACCGCGGTCGTGCTGATCGTGGGCTGGTCCGTCCCGGACGTCGGCGACCAGGGCGAACTCCCGTCCAGCCTGCCGACACTGCTCATCCCTGACGTCCCGCTGACGCTCGAGACGCTGCATATCATCGCCCCGTACGCACTGGCGATGGCGCTCGTCGGACTGATGGAATCGCTCATGACGGCCAAGCTCGTCGACGACATCACCGAGACACACTCCGACAAGACCCGCGAGGGCTGGGGTCAGGGCGTCGCCAACCTCGTGACCGGCTTCTTCGGCGGCATGGGTGGCTGCGCGATGATCGGCCAGACCATGATCAACGTCAAGGCCTCCGGCGCCCGCACGCGACTGTCGACCCTGCTCGCCGGCGTGTTCCTCCTGGTGCTCGTGGTGGCGCTCGGCGACATCGTGGGGCTCATCCCGATGGCCGCGCTTGTGGCCGTGATGGTCATGGTGTCGGTGGGCACGATGGACTGGCACTCGGTGCACCCGCGCACGCTGCGGCTCATGCCGCTGTCCGAGACGCTGGTCATGCTGGTCACGGTGGTGGCTACCGTGTGGACCGACAACCTCGCGATCGGCGTGGTCCTGGGCGTCATCACGGCCATGGTGCTGTTCGCCCGCCGGGTGGCGCACATGACGTCCATCGAGAAGGTCGCCGAGCTCGACACCGACGACGACGGCGAGGTCGACACCCGCACGTACCGCGTCACCGGTGAGCTGTTCTGGGCCTCGAGCAACGACCTCGTGTACCGGTTCGACTACTCCGACGACCCCGAGCACGTGGTGCTCGACCTCACCGACGCCGACATCTGGGACGCCTCCACCGTGGCGACGCTGGATGCGGTCCAGCACAAGTACGCGGCCAAGGGCAAGACGCTCAGCGTGATCGGCCTCGACGGCGCCAGTCAGGACCGGCTGGACAAGCTCTCGGGCAAGCTCGGCGCAGGCGACTGACCAGGGTCTCGGGCGACGTCGCGGACGCCCCGTCGAGGACCTCGCGTGACCAGACTCACTCCCGTCGGTCCACCTGCGGCGTCGGTATCGATTCAGCCTCGGATAAGGAACCGGCCTGCCCGGCGAGATCGCGATGACCTACGGTGGAGGACGGATATGAGCCTTGGAGAACGAGAAGTACCCCGTCCCCAGTCCACTTCCGACGCCGACGCGGCCTCCTCGTCGGAGCCGGTGTTCCGGCCTCCGACCGCCGCCGACGGCCAGCGGATGTGGGAGATCACCCGCGACAGCGGGGTCCTCGACGTCAACTCGTCGTACGCCTACGTCCTGTGGGGGGCCGAGTTCTCGGACTCCTCCGTGGTCGTGGAGTCCGAGGGACGAGTCGTCGGATTCGTCACCGGATTCATCCGCCAGTCGGAGCCGGACACGATCTTCGTCTGGCAGGTGGGCGTCGACGCCGACCAGCGTGGCAAGGGCCTGGCGGCCCGCATGCTCCACGCACTGTTCGACCGCACCGCCGACCGCGGCGTGGTGCGGATGCGCACCACGATCAGCCCGGACAACACGGCGTCGCAGCGCACCTTCGGGGCCGTCGCCCGCGACCGCGGACTGACGTTCGGCGGCGAGGACTTCCTGTCCGCCGACCTCATGGGTGAGGGGCACGAGCCGGAGGACCTGTACACCCTCGGCTGACCTCGTCGGGCCACACAGTCTTCAAACCACTATGGAGTGATCACGTTATGACCGAACCCACGCACGACATCTCGATTTTCTCGGAACGCGAGTCCGAGGTCCGGAGCTATTCGCGCAACTGGCCGGCGGTGTTCGACACCTCCAAGGGCGCGACCATCACCACCGTCGACGGCGAGGAGTACACGGACTTCTTCGGCGGCGCCGGTGCGCTCAACTACGGGCACAACGACGACGACATGAAGGCCGCGCTGCTGGAGTACATCGAGCGCGACGGCATCACCCACTCGCTCGACAAGTACACGGTGGCCAAGCGGAAGTTCCTGGAGACCTTCTCCTCGACGATCCTCGAGCCGCGCGGGCTGGACTACAAGGTCATGTTCCCCGGGCCCACCGGGACCAACGCGGTCGAGTCGGCCCTGAAGCTGGCCCGCAAGGTCACCGGCCGTGAGGCCATCATCAACTTCACCAACTCGTTCCACGGCATGACCCTCGGTTCACTGTCCGTGACGGGTAACTCGATGAAGCGCGCCGGCGCGGGCATCCCGCTCGTCCACGCGACTCCGATGCCGTACGACAACTACTTCGGCGGCGTCACCGAGGACTTCCAGTGGATGGAGCGCGTGCTCCTGGACTCGGGCTCGGGCATGAACCGCCCGGCGGCCGTGATCGTCGAGTGCGTCCAGGGCGAGGGCGGCATCAACGCCGCCCGCGCCGAGTGGCTGCAGGCCCTCTCCGAGCTGTGTGAGCGGCACGAGATCCTGCTGATCATCGACGACGTCCAGATGGGCTGCGGCCGCACGGGCGAGTTCTTCTCGTTCGAGTTCGCCGGCATCAAGCCGGACATCGTCACGTTGTCCAAGTCGATCGGCGGCTACGGCCTGCCGCTGGCCGTCACCCTGTTCCGTAAGGACCTCGACACCTGGACGCCGGGCGAGCACAACGGCACGTTCCGCGGTAACAACATGGCGTTCGTGACCGCCGAGCTGGCCCTGCGCAAGTTCTGGTCCGACGACAAGCTCCAGAACAAGACCCTCGAGAACGGCCGGATCCTGCGGGAGCGGTTCTCGCCGCTGGTCTACAAGTACGAGGGCAAGCTCGAGCTGCGCGGGCGCGGGATGGCGTTCGGCATCGCCTTCATCGACAACCCGGAGCTCGCCGACAAGACCATGCAGCGGTGCTTCGACAACAAGCTGCTGGTCGAGACCGCCGGCCCGAGCGACGAGGTGGTCAAGTTCCTGGCGCCGCTCACCCTGACGGACGAGGAGCGCGACCGCGGCATCGAGATCTGCTACGAGGCCGTCGACCACGTGCTGGCCGCCGAGTACGCCTGATCCCCACCCATCCCCGCCGAGGAGGCACCGCATGATCGTCCGTTCCACCGCAGAGATCACCGACACCGATCGCCACATCAAGGGCAACAACGGCAACTGGGAGTCCAAGCGCATCGTGCTGGCCGACGACCGGGTGGGGTTCTCGTTCCACGAGACCACCATCGCCGCCGGCACCACCAACGACTTCCACTACGCCAACCACATCGAGGCCGTCTGGCTGACCCGCGGCAAGGGCACCCTGCGGGACCTGACCAACGACAAGGAGTACCCGCTCGCGGCGGGCTCGATGTACCTGCTCGACGGCAACGAGAAGCACCAGGTGATCGTGGAGGAGGAGATGCAGATGCTCTGCGTCTTCAACCCGCCCGTCGTGGGCGATGAGAACCACGACGAGAACGGCATCTACCCGCTCCTGCGCCTGCAGGAAGACGGCTCGGTCGTCCGCGAGAAGTAAGGCTCCCGGGTCGGCCCGCGGGCCGACCCGGTGACACCGCCCGCCGCACCCCGAGGGGTCGGCGGGCGTCGTCGTCTTCGGGGGCGTCTGTCGGTGCCGTCTGCGACCGCCGGCGAGGGGAGTCGAGGCGCGTTCAGTCGAAGGGCCAGGCCCGGGTCATGGGCTGGTCGAGCCCGGGCTCGAGGAGGTACTCGGTGCCGAAGGCGAGGGCGTAGACGGGCCGGGGCAGCGCGAGCATCAGCCCGATGTCGCTGGTCTGGCTGGCGTGGCACTCCATTGACCGGCGCTTGGTGTCGATCACGTCGTCGGGCAGCTCGATCGCCCACGCGAGCTCGGACTCGGCCACCCCGATCGGCTGCCCGTCGTCACCGGTGAGGATCATCTCGCGGATCTCGGCGACGTCGGAGCCGGCCGAGGCGAGCTGGTCGAAGAGCTCGCTCACGGCGGGGTCGTCGAGCATCCGGGCCTGGGCGTCGCGGTTGGTGCTGGCCTCCAGCAGTCGCGGCCGCCGGGCGGCGAGTTCGACGGCGCGGGTGCCGATGCGGTGCACGGCCAGGTGGTCGGGGTGGCCGTAGTTGCCGTGGGGGTCGTAGCCGACCAGGACGTCGGCGTCCTCGCGGTCGAGGATCCGGGCGAGGCGGGCGGCGGCGTCGTCGGTGTCGGCCCGGTGCAGGCTCCGAGGGTCGTCGTTCTGGGCCCAGCCGGTCATGCCGGAGTCGCGGTAGCGCAGCCAGTCGATGCGCGCGGTGCCGAGGACCCTGCCCGCCGCCTCGGCCTCCCCGCGACGGTGCTCGACCAGGTCGCCGTCCGGGCCGAGGTGCTCGGGGCGCTGGCCGTGGTCGCCGTCGGTGGCGAAGACTGTGACGACGCGGTGCCCCCGACGGGCGGCCAGCGTCATCATGCCGGCGGTCTGCGAGGTCTCGTCGTCGGGATGGGCGTGGAAGAACACGATGGTGGACACGTAGCCAGTGTGCCCCGATCGACGACCCCGCCGCCGGGCCCACCCCGCGCCCCTGCAGTCGGGCCCACCCCGCACCCCCGCAGCCGGACCCACCCCGCACCCCTGCAGCCGGGGCGCCTATGCGGCAAATCGGGCGGCTGCGGAGGTTGTGCACTGTCATGGTCGACCGTGCGGACCCTAAGCGGGCTGGTGTCGACCGCCAGAGTGCATAACCTTTCCGGCGCGGGCGGCGCGGGCGGCGCCGGTCGCGTCAGTCGGGGTCGAGCGCGCGCACCCAGTCGCCGTGACCGTGCGCGGTGGCCAGCGGCCGGCCCCCCACGGAGACCACGAAGATCCCCTTGTGTCTGCGGATCCCGGCCGGGACCTGCTCGGCGACGTCCGGCAGCAGCGTGATGCCCTCGACCGAGATCCACACCGCGCCGGTGTCTCGGCCCAGCTCGGTGACGCGGCGGACGAACTCGGCGCGCTCCGGCGGCTCGAGATAGCCGAGGACGGCGGTGTGGAACACGACGGGGGTGGAGCCGGCGGGGCAGGCGGCCACGGCGTCGGCGACCCGCTCCACCAGATCCCCGGCCAGGATCTGCGGTGGGTCGGCGGCGGCGATGTCGAGCGCGGCGTCCAGTCGTGGACCGCGCTCGGTCTGCTGGCCGGGCCAGATGAGGCTGTGCAGCCAGGCGCGCGAGTCGGGGTCGGCCGGGTCGATCGGGGACAGGTCGACGCCGCCGCGGTGCACCACCTTGGGCAGGGCGCGCGGTGCGGGTACGCCGTCGCGCAGGTCGCAGGCCAGGACCGGGGCGGTGGCGGCCGGTGCGGTCGCGGGCCCCGGCGGCGGCTGCAGCTCCCGCACCGCGCCGCCGTCGAGGGTGTAGCGGTAGGCGTAGCGGTCCGGATAGAGGCACAGTCCGGCGGAGGCGCCCATCTCGACCAGCGAGAGCGGTCCGGGCAGCATCGACAGGAACGGCAGCAGCACCGCGCAGCGCTTGGCCTCGTTGGTCTGCGTGGAGTGGGTGAGCGCGATCTGCTCGATCTCGGCCCAGTGGGCGTGGAGGAAGTCCCGGAAGGCCGCGTAGTCCTCGGTCTCGGGGGCGCCGGCGTGCCGGGCGGCGGCGAACACCAGGACGGGCTGCCGCTTGATGCGGGGCAGTCGCTCGAGGAGCGCGCACGTGGCCGGGTCGTCGGCGAGGCCGCGGGCCCACGCGAGGTAGACGGGGGTGCGGCCGCGGACCTCGAACTGCGCGAATTCTGCGTAGCGGGTCGGGACGTCGTCGACGTGCGCGGAGTCCATGGGTCAAGGGTGGCACAGGTGCCGGCGGGGTCACCGAGAACGTCAGGCTCGGATTCAGACGACGGGGCTAGCCTGAGGCCGTCGGGCCGGGTATGGTTGGTGACGCGTCAATCAAATACGTGCCGATCGTCGGCCCGCACCCCAGGCGCGCCCGCATCGACCCAGGAGGCCCCCATGGCGGACAACGACTTCACGCCCGCGCAGAACGCGTCCACGGACGGTGAGTTCGTCCGCGACGCCACCTACATCAACGACCGGATGGCCAAGGATCTGGAGCCCGGCTCGGACCCGGTCGGCGAGAAGATCGGCGAGATGCGCTGGCCCGTGGAGGCCGGGCGCTACCGGCTCATGGCCGCTCGCGCGTGCCCGTGGGCCAGCCGCACCATCATCGTCCGGCGGCTCATGGGCCTGGAGGATGCCATCTCCATGGGCCTGGCCGGCCCGACCCACGACGTCAACTCGTGGGTCTTCGACCTCGATCCGGACGAGAAGGACCCGGTCACCGGCCTGCACCGTCTGCAGACCGCGTATTTCAACCGCATCCCCGACTATCCGCGTGGCATCACCGTCCCCGCGCTGGTGGATCTGCCCACCACCTCCGTGGTGACCAACGCGTACCAGAAGCTCAACTTCGACCTGCTCACCGAGTGGACCGACTTCCACCGCGACGGCGCCCCGGACCTCTATCCGGAGGCGCACCGCGACGAGATCGACGAGCTGGACTCGTGGATCTACCCCACGGTCAACAACGGCGTGTACCGCTGCGGGTTCGCGGCCGAGCAGGGCCCGTACGAGCAGGCCTACGACGAACTGTGGGCCTCGCTGGACTGCCTCGAGGAGCGGCTGAGCACGCGCCGCTACCTGGTGGGCGAGACCATCACCGCCGCCGACATCCGGCTGTTCACCACCCTCGTGCGCTTTGACGCCGTCTACCACGGGCACTTCAAGGCCAACCGGCAGAAGATCACCGAGATGCCCGCGCTGTGGGGCTACCTGCGGGACCTGTTCCAGACGCCCGGCTTCGGCGACACCTGCGACTTCCCGCAGATCAAGGAGCACTACTACAACGTCCACCGCGACGTGAACCCCACCGGCGTCGTCCCCTCGGGGCCGGACCTGAGCGGCCTGCTCAGCCCGCACCACCGTGAGGAACTGGGCGGCCGGCCCTTCGGCGACGGCACCGCCCCGGGGCCGATTGTCGAACCGTCCGAGCGGGTCCCGGAGGGTCACGGCGCCGTCTGGGCCTAGAGTGGGTCGGTGTGAACCCGGCTCCTGGCGCGCCACGCGGTTACCGCAACGGCGCGAGACAGTTCCTCATGTTCGGGATCGTCGGCGGCTCCGGGATGGTCGTCAACATGATCGTCACGGTCGTGATGAACAAGGCCAACGGCGGCACCCAGAACGCCCAGGACATCCTGTTCCCGTTCCCGGGGACCGAGTTCAACTTCCGCTTCACCACGCTGGTGTGGATCGTCGCCTTCCTCGTGGCGAACCTCTACAACTTCCTGCTCAACCGGCACTGGACGTTCGGCAAGGGGCACAAGGCGCCGTTCTGGCACGAGTTCTGGCCGTTCCTGCTGGTGGGGTCGGTGGCGGCAGCCGCGGGCATCTTTATCAAACTCACCTTCACCAACCCCACCTCGCCCCTCTACCTGCCGGAACCCCTGTGGCACGAGGACGCCGGGATCCACTCCCGTGAGTACTGGGGCCAGCTGTTCACGATCGTCATCACCATGCCGATCAACTTCATCGTCAACAAGCTCTGGACGTTCCGCGCGGTCCGGAGCCGCCACCACCAGCGCACCGTCCAGCCGACTTCGGTGACGTAGGGGCGGGACATGGAGGCCTCGCCCCTGGTGCTGTGGTTCGATCTGCTCGGCGTGTTCTTCTTCGCACTGTCCGGGAGCCTGCTGGCGGCGCGCAGGGACATCGACATCACCGGCGGTCTGGTCCTGGGACTGCTGGCGGGCCTCGGCGGCGGCCTCATCCGCGACGTGTTGCTCGGGGTCACCCCGCTCGCGCTCTCCACCCCCGTCTACCTGCTGCCGCCGCTCATCGCCGCCGCCGCGGTCTACCTGCTGGGGTCGGTGCTGCACCGGGTCCGGACGTTGATCGTCACGTTCGACGCCATGGGGCTGGGGGTGTTCTGCACGTTCGGCACCGCCCGGGCCCTCGACCACGGCATGCCGGTGGCGTCCGCGATCCTGCTGGGGGTGATCACCGCGGCCGGCGGCGGGCTCATGCGCGATGTGGTGGCCAACGAGATCCCGGCCGTGTTCAACGGCTCCGACCTCTACGTGATCCCCGCGTTCACCGGTGCGTCCCTCACGGCGCTGGCGGTCTACGGCGACTGGTGGGGCCCGGTCGCCGCGGTGGCCCTGGCCGGTTTCGCCTTCGCCTTCCGCATGACCTCGTGGCACCTGCAGTGGCGCGTCCCCGCGCCGGTGCGCGGGTGGAGCGTCCGGGGGTTCGACGCGCGCCGGCGGCGCGAGAGGTCGGTGTTCGGTCGACCTCGCCGGGGAGGGGACGACGACGAGGGCGGCCCCGGTGGCGACGACGAGGCGGCGAGCGGCCACCCGGATACCGACGCACTGACGTGAGAGGCGCCCGCGCCCACGCCGGTAGGGTTCTCCCGACGGCACGTGGGCCCGGTCCGGGCGAGGAGAGGCAGGAGGCGAAGTGCAGTACTACCTGAGTCTGCTGGGCTTCGCGGCCATCGACTCGATCAACCTGCTGGCCTTCGCGGTGATCGCAGGGCTGTGGCTCGCCGCGGTCGGGCGCCCCGGGGCGTTCGCTCCCAAGGCCGCACGCTTCACCGGCGGCGCGTTCTGCGGGATCGTGCTGCTGGCGGTCGTGTCCGTGTGGGTGATCGGCAACAACCAGGAGTTCGTCCGCTCCCTGTTCCACAATCTCTGGGCGATGGTCGCACTGGGGGTGATCGGGCTGGTCATCACGGTGATGGGCCTGCGCGCCCCGGCCGAGTCCAAGGAGGAGTCCGTCGAGGCCCCGATCACCGAGAACGTGCTGCAGCGCTTCGGGATCATGGCCACGGGGATCGCCCTGGGGGTGATCCAGTCCGGGACCTCGGCCCCGTTCGCCGCGGGCATGGTGCTGATCTCGTTCTCCGAGACCCACTGGTGGGTCAAGCTCCTGCAGATCTTCTTCTTCGCGGTGGTGGCGATCCTGCCGAGCGTCGCCCTGATCACCACGCTGTCCCGGGTGAACGCGGTGTCGGCCGCGACCGCCAAGATCAACGTCTTCCTCGCCTACGGGCGGGTGGCCGGCCGCGTCCTCACGCTGGTGGTGGGGGTCGCGCTCGTGGGGCTCGCCGCCGTGCGGATCGTGCAGCTCAGCGGCGTGCTGTCGTAATCCGGCGCTACGGTGGCGGCGATCACCGCCCGAGCGGCGATCCGACAGAACACGAGGAGTAAGAAGATGAGCGAGAACGACATCCGAGGCGGCACCGGGCAGCCGAGCAGCACGGAAGCCGCCGGTGGCGCGGTCCTGTGCGAGGACGGGCGAAGACGCCCGCCGTGGGCGGCCAGGGACC